>JGI24695J34938_10001643_pt1 | contig 18621 bp, 10 predicted proteins | sample TergutCo191P3_FD_34938 | JGI IMG/M metagenome (IMG submission 34938)
GAAAAAACCGCAGGAAAATCGTTAGAAAAAAAGCCCGGCATATTAAAAGGAATCAAATTAAAAAAATGACGGAAGAGAGTCAGCGCTTTGCGCTCGGCAAAGCGGCTTTAAAGAACATGATACAGATTCGTATCTTGGCGGTTTCTTTGGCGATCTTTCCAACTCTTCGCTTGGGCATGAAATGAGAAAAAGCAAATCTTTTTTCCAGCTCTACCTTGACAGTGACGGAGAAGGGGTCCTTACGGCCGGAAAAGATGGGATGACGCTATGTTATACGCAACTTTTAACGATGAAACTAAAGAAGTCGATTCAAAGCTGGTTATCAATTATGACTGACTGCCAAGTGAAGCCAATTTAAAGCCGTCAATATCGGGCATCATTATATCGGATATTCTCAAATAAATAAATCAATCAGCTCCTTCCATGTTTTAGGAGCGTACTCTTTAATGCCGCGTTCTTTAAGATGCAGATCGATCCAAGGATAAATTAGACCTTCGCAGCTTCGTTCATTGATTAATGCGAGGATGCGGTTTTGCAAATCGGCGGGGATTTCCTGGCTTGCGAGATTTTCCGGCGTGTCAAGGGTGAAGCTCTTGTACTTGGCGTGTTTATAAGGCGTTATTGTCCGGCCGCTGAGGATAACTAAAGCTTTGGAGACAAGCTCCGCGCTGCCGCAGGAATCGACAATAGACTTAATTTCGGAGACTTCTTTCTTTTTATCCAGAACTTCAAGATAGGCGAAGAGTCGTGATTTCTTGTCCCGCAGCAGTGGCAGCATGGTCTCAGGAGCGTTTGCGATTAGGAAGCAGATGTCATCTGCGCCGTACGCTACGTAACCGTTGCCGGGTTTGAAAGGTACGCTAAGGCTTAACGTCCACGCAACCTTGCAGATGCCGTTGTAGAAGTCGCGGTTTGCGGAAGCTTCTTCGGCTATCTCTTCAACCTTTTGTGATTTTTCCGGAAACTTTGCTTTTAATGCCGATTTGAGTTTTCCGTCAAAGATTTTTTTATGAGCGTCTTCCGGATTTTCAAGTATCGCTTCGGCAAGTTCTTCCAGATTGGCGCAGGATATCTCTCCTATATTAAATTTCAATTCTTTATTTTCTGTTTTGACTTCAACTTCTTTTCCTGCAATATGATCCTTTACCTGTTCATATCCCCAGCGGTATTCAGGATTTACAACTAATAGCCCGCGGATAAGGCGCTGGAGCTTTTGACTTAACAGAGGCTTTGTGCGCAGCAGATTGTCCGCCGCAAAACCTTCAAGAGCTAATTGCATTACGTAAGTAGAATCAAGGCGCCTTCCCTGATCGGTTACATAAGGTTCTTTGCCCATCGCAAGTTCCCACAGTGTAACGCCCAGCGAATAGTAATCGAATTTATAATCAAGCTCTCCGTATAAAATCTCGGGCGCGGCATAAGCGCTGGTTCGGTTGGCAGTTCGCGTTTTGCGATACTTTTCATTTTCGTCCATGATACTGGAAATGCCGAAGTCGCCGATGACTATATCTATGCCTGTGTATCTGCCGTTTTCATCAGGAGTATCTGAACAATTGCGGCAGTAAATATTTCCCGGCTTTATATCACGATGAATGATTCCCAAGTCATGGCATTTTTTAAACGCGTTGATCATCTCAATGCATATATTAAGCGTTTCTTCTTCAGAAAGCGGAAGGTACTTATAAGAGCCGTCTTCGTTGCGTGAGTCATACGCGCCCCCTGCCGCGTATTCCATTATTTCAAAAAGCCGTCCCTTGTAAAGACCAAACTTGTAAAGGTTAACAATATCTTCATGATGTAATCCCTGCATTTTTTCAAGGATATCCATTTTTGGGTTAGTGATGCCTCGGTAATATTTTATGATGCCTTCCTGTCCGTCTTTTTTGGCGCGGTATACTTCCGCCTCCAGAGAACGGACATTAAGCTGACTTGTTACTTCCCAGCCTTCGATAATTTCGCCGATCTGCAGGAAACCTCCGGTAAAGCCGCTTGTATTTTCTTCAGATCCGCTTGTCATCATTTCTGTTGGTTCATGCATCAATTCTGTTCCTGTTGCCCTGTTCATTGTTATCTCCTAAATGAGTTCTTTAATTTACCTTGTAATAGGTGATTAAACGGTTTTGTTCATTGTTATCTCTATACCAGTTTCCTGTAATCGTTGTTCCTTTGTTATTTAGCTCTCCTATAAATTTTTTACACATAGGATATCCGGACGGGTTAGTAACTTCTTTAAGAGTTAATTTACTGCCGTTAAATGTGAGATCATGCGTAGAATATACTATGCTGCTGTTATTCTGAAATTTATCTTTGCAGTATGCATTAGTTTGGCTTTCTATTATAATAGTGAGTTTTTCAGTGTTTCCTTCATAATAGTAAGTGCCCAGAATGCGGTTGAGGTACGCCTGCCGCTCCGCGCGTTCCTGCGCCTCTTTCCTTTCCTTCTCCCGCTGCGCTGCGAGCTTTGCAGCTTCCTTTTCGACAGCATCTTTTTGTTCTTTGGCGATTCGCTCAGCTTCTTCTCTTGCTCTCTTTTCGACTTCCGCTTTTGCTTTCGCTTCAGCAGCGGCTCTTTCAGCAGCTGCAATTCGCGCGCGGCGTTCGGCTTCTTCTTTTGCTTTCTTTTCAGTTTCTTCCCTCTCACGCTGAAACTGCGCCTCTTCTTCGGCCTTTTGAGCAAGCAGGCGTTCTTTTTCTTCTGCTTTTTTTGTCTCGTCAGCCTGACGAGCTTCACTTTTCGCTTCCTGTATTTCTCTATCAACGTCTTCGAGTATGGCGCGGTATTTTTCTTCCATTACCTTTTTACGTTTTGCCTGTTCCATTCTTCTCTGACGGTTCGCTTCTTCTGCGGCTTCTCTTTCTTCTGCGGCTTTGTTTTCAGCTTCGTGTATATGACGCAGCTCCGGGTACATCGCTTCCAGTTCTTCCTGAGTTGCCCGGCGCTGCTTCTTTATAATCGACTGTTCCAAAGAAGAATAGAGCCGCATCATTGCAGCCTGTTCTTCGGGATCCGGCAGCTCAATTCTGAAAGGACGCTCTCCGAATACTTCGATTATCTCTCTCTGCATATTATTGTAGTAATCCCGTTCCATTAGGAGCTTTTCACGTTCAAGCAGCCGCTTGCGGAATTTTTTAAAATCGGGTTTTTCTTCTTCGACACGGAAGATCTCTTCGATCTTCTGTACTTCTTCGGCGGTCATCTGACGAATGGCAGGAACGCTTTCCTGCGCAGCCTGCGCTTCCGCTTGCATCGCTGCCTGAATTTTTTTATCCAGAATTGCGCCGCAAGCGCAGATTGGATTTGTAGTTTTAGCTCCGCACTTGGAACATATGTAGGGAACTACCGGATTTTGACATTTAGGGCAATTCTTCTTTGTAGTTGCCTGTCCGCAATAAGGGCAAATGTTTTCTTCGCCGCCGTGCTTTTCGCCGCAGTTGTTGCAGAAAACTACATCCGACGCAAGAGGCCGTTCGCAGTACTTACAGTAACGATGGCGCGCGCTAGTGTCTGCGGTATCCGGTTTTTGATCCGCTTGTTCAAGAGGTTTACCGGGCGCTGTTTGCCCCTGCATGTTTTGGTATCTCTGATTCTGCTGTTCCTGTCCTAATTGTTCTTCCGCCATATTATACCTCAGAAAATTTAACGACAACCGCAGTGCAGTTGTCATCGGAATTATTTTTAATCGCCCTTTCCACAATAATGCGGGCAATATCCTGCGGGCTGTCATTAAGGCCGAGTATTAATGCAAGATCATTATCGCTGACTGCGCTGTGAACGCCGTCGCTGCACATCAGGAATACATCATCAGTTACCGCAAAACCGGAGGAGAAGCGGCTGGCTACCTTCATGTTTTCCTGTCCTGCGCCGATCGCATTGGTGATTACGTTTTTCGCGGCGCCAGGTACAAAACGTGAAAGGGAGTCGTCGTCTGAAATTTGCTGGAGATAGTTATGACGCAGACGGTAAACCCTGCTGTCACCGGCATTGAAAAAACCGGAGTTCCCCTTTTGCAAAACAATACCGGAGATAGTGGAACCCATCTTCGGAGTACCGCGGCTTCTTGCTTCGGCAAGAAGTTCAGAGTGAATTCTTTTTAGCGTCACTTCAATGATGGCGTCATCTACCTGAGCAGTCTGATACGACGCGCTTTGCTTCAGTTTTGTTACCACGAAGGTACTGGCGATGTCTCCCGCATCATGGCCGCCCATGCCGTCGGCGGCAGCAAAGAAAAAGGGACCGTCTCCTTCTGCAGTGAATGTCGACTCATCAGTATCTTTCGCGCCGCCGGCTATGGTTCCCAGAAAATAGGAGTCTTCGTTTTGTTCGCGTATTCCTTTTGCGCTGTATGCTCCGGCGAAAATTTTCATACCTGTATGAGCAGACGGAATGACTTCTGTAATGGCTGTTTGTGATTTATTTGATGTTATCACTTCGGTAATGGCCTCTGTGGTTTCGCCGGCATTTTTAGCGGCATGAAGTTCTTTCCAAATTGCGTCAAATGTTGCCTGATCTATCATGCCCGCTTCTTTCATGTCAATAAGATCTTTTTCGTTGCCGGTCATTATAGCTCCTTTAAATTTCGGTAACTGTAAATTTAAGAGAGGCAAGAGTTACAACATCGTTTTGTTTGATCTGTATAGGTATATATGGCTCCGCCTCTTTGCCGTTAACCCATGTTTTGTTTAAGGATTTTTGATCGGCAATGTACCAGCCGTCCTGAGTTCGCGTAATCTTCGCATGTGTTCCGGAAAGAACCTTAGTGCTGCCCAGTTTATCAACATGTCTTCCATATACTCGTCCCAGAATGTCATCATTAAAAAGTTCCATTGTCCAGCCGTCGGCATGGGTGAAGAAAAGGCGGGAACCGCCCGGCGCCTGCATGAACTCTGTTGATGTTGATTGTATTTGTTCCTCTTGAGCCGGCGCCTGTCCGGCTGCAGGTCCGTTTGGTTCAACCGGCTCGCCGCATTTTATGCAATGCTTGGCATTTGATGTGAGAACTCCGAAAGCTGAACAAGTGGAATCAACACAGCGAAAAAGATCAATGCCGCACACATCACACCAGCTTCCGGCATAATCATCGGGGAGTTCTTCTCCGTTTTTGTTACTATCACATTCAGGGTTTGGGCATTTCATTGCAATTCTCCTTTATTCTTCATTATCAAGTAAACTATTTTTTATTTTTATTGCAGACACATTGCCTGCAGCGATCAGATTGTCAAGCATTGCGATACCTTTCTCTTTGTCCTCTTTAACGCCTTCGCCATAGAAGTACATCATGCTTAAACAGAGTTTTGATTCTTCAAGGCCCGCGTTCAGAGCGGCATTAAGGTATTCAAAAGCTTTTTCCGGTTCCGCATCTTTTATGCCTTCACCGGCATAGAGCATTGCTCCGGCTTGTAAACATGATTGGGCGAAGCCGTTTTCCGCAGCCAGCATAAAATGGTAAAGCGCCTGTGTCTCGTCTACTTCGGTTCCCAACCCCTGCTGGTACATGATGCCAAGATTATGATGAGCCATTGGGTAGATCAAATTGTAAATTTGTATACGGTGAAAAATCTGCGCTATATCGGAGCGGGTTTGCTTATCTTCTAAATCCGGCATCAAATAAAAAGGCTCTTCAAGATCGACGAGGTATTCAAAACAGTTAAACGCTTCTTTGTAATTCTGATCAATTCCAAGACCGCCCATGTATGCGTTGCCCAAATTGTAAAGCCCTGTTATGCTGCCGAGTTCTGCCGCTTTGGCAAAGTAATCCGCTGCTTTATTCAAATCCAGATCAACACCCTGAGCCTGTTGATGCATTGCGCCGAGCATTGAATAACCTTCGGCGCTGCCGGCATTAGCAGACTTATCAAAATATTCATATGCTTTTTTAAAATCCTGTTTATGAACTATTCCGTTATAATAGAGCGTTCCGGTTTCAAACAATGCGCTTGGAACATTATTCTCAACAGCCTGATTCAACCAGTACAGGGCGTCTTTCTTTTCTTCATCGGTTTGAGCTTTGTCCCGCATAAAGATATAAAGGTTCATCTGGGCGTTCGCTGCATTTTTTAACGCGGCTTTTTCAAGCAAGTCATGAGCCTTTGCTTCATCCGGCTCAACGCCGAGTCCCGCAAGGTAACATGCCCCAAGTTCCGCCCACGCTTCAGGTAATCCCTTGTCAGCCGCTGCCTTTAGATATGTAAATGCTTTTTCCTTATTCTCATCGGGAATTTCGCCGATTTCACTGTCCACCATTCCAAAATAAAGATCCAGTAATTCCTCTGCTGTTTTTCCACTGATGTCTAAGTCATCACTATTAAAATATATTTTTGTATCGTTTGTCATAATTTACTTCCTATTTGATTCCCATATGCTTGAGTTCTTCAAGCATAAGCTTAGCATCGGTGTTTCCCTGCTTCGCTGACATTTGAAACAGGCCAATGGCAACATCTATGTTTCGTTCCACGCCTTGTCCGTTCAGTAAACATCCGCCAAGATAATATTGAGCTTTGTCATGCCCCTGATAAGCGGCATGGCTGTAACAGTTGACAGCTTTCTCATAATCCTGCTTTACGCCTTTGCCGTCAAAATAACAAATGCCAAGACTGTACAGCGCCCATGCGTCTCCCTGCTCAGCTGATTTGGTGTACCATTCGACAGCTTTCTCATAATCCAGCTCGACACCCTGACCTTTAAAATAACAATTGCCAAGATTAAGCTGCCCCGACTTGTCTCCCTGTTCCGCTGACTTGCGATACCATTCGACTGCTTTTGTATAGTCCTGCGCCGCGCCTAGCCCGTGCTGATAGCAGAAAGCTAAATTATGCTGAGCGCCTGAGTGCCCCTGTTCCGCGGCCTTGCTATAATATTCAAACGCTTTCGGGTAGTCTCTTGTTATAATTCCAAGCTGATAGAAAACGCCAAGCTCATATTGAGCCGCGGCATAGCCTTGCTCAGCAGACTTGTAAAACCATTCAGCGGCTATTTTATCATCCTTCGGTAAGCCCAAGCCGTTGGAAAAGCAAACGCCAAGATTAAATTGAGCGACAGCGTATCCTTGTTCGGCAAGTTCTTTGAATATTACAGCCGCTTCATCTTTCTGCTCTGAATCGAAGAGCGCTTCAGCTTCTTTGCATTTTAGTTCCATTTCTCTTTCTGTCATTGTTTATCCTCCTGTTTTTTTTCTCCGTTCTATAATTTTATCTATTGACCTTGATACTGCGTCTTCTGTATTGTCGGACGGAGTTCTTTCCACAGGCGATGATGATGCCGGTGTATTGGAAACTTCGCTGTAAGAAGCGCTTTCTCCAGGAATATCCTCAACTTCGATGATCTGCAAAACAGCGATCTGCTGATCGTCCGGCAATTTAGAAACGCGGTTCGCTGTGTTGCTGGTTACCTTTTCGAAGAAGGTGCGGATATCTCTTGCGTTGCCGAAGTTCTTGCTTTTACCTGCGACCATTTTACGGATTACTCCCCGGGCTTTTTCCTTTGCCTTATCGGTGAGTGTAAAGCCTGCTTTTTTTACATTAAAGCGTTCAAAGATTTCAATAAGTTCGTCTGCTGTATAATCGGGAATATGGATATAGTGCTTGAAGCGGCTTTCCATGCCGGGATTGCTGTGCTTGATAAATATTTCCATTTCTTTTTTGTAACCGGCTACAACGCATACATATTTGTCGCGGGCATTTTCAAGATGCGCAAGAAGGACAGTTATCGCTTCGGCCGCATATTGATCAATCGGTCCAGGATTGCCTGTTGTGTTATTACCAACCAGACTGTAAGCCTCGTCAATAAATAAGACTCTTCCCAATGCCTGACGGCAGTATTCGTTGACTTTGTCTTTGGATTGGCCGAGCCAGCTGCCCTTAAGATCGTTTCCGTTAATCTCCAGAGGTTTGTCATCAGGAAGTAAACCGATTGCTTTGAAAAGTTTTGCGAGCGTGCGGACAATAGTTGTCTTGCCTGTTCCCGGATTACCGGTAATACAGATGTTGTTTCCTTCGCCGTCCGGCATCTTGCCGGTTTGTTCCATGATTTTTCTATCGTAAGCTATTTTGTTCGCGATGTTCCGTACTGTAACTTTTACTTCTGTCATACCGACCATTGCGTCAAGCTCGGCAAGCGTTTCATCAATTGAAATTGGTTTGATTGCTTCGCCGATGTCCGCGGCTTCAATTGTGTTGAGCGCTTCAAGCGTGCGTTCTTCGTCAGGCAATGCGGAAACGCGCTCGGACTGGCGGCTTGTGATCTCTTCAAAGAGTCGGCGGACTTCCCGCGCGTTGCCGAAGTCAGGCCGCTTCTTTCGCAGCATTGCTTCGATTGCTTTTCTCGCCGCGTCTTTTGCCGCGTCTGTAAGGATAAGCCCTGATTTTTTCACGAAGCTCTTTTCAAAAATCTCGTAGAGTTCCGCTGCGCTGTAATCTGCAATTTGGATATAGTGATTAAAGCGGCTGCGCATTCCCGGGTTCAGCTTGTCAAGGAACAATCCCATTTGATTTTCATACCCTGCGACGATACAAATAAATTTGTCTTTCGAATTTTCAAGATGAGTTATCAAAGTTTCCGCCGCCTGCTTCGCGAAACTGTCCACCGGCCCATGCTCGTTGGCAAGCACGTAAGCTTCATCAATGAAGAGTACGCCCCCCATCGCCTGCCGGCAAAGCTCGTTGACCTTATCGCCGGTCTGACCGATGTAACCTGCGGAAAGATCGTTGCCGTTAACCTCGACAAGCCTGTCCGTCGGCAGTGCGCCGATGGTTTTGAAAAGTTTGGCAAGCATGCGCACCACTGTGGTTTTTCCGGTGCCTGGGTTGCCGGTAAGCACAATGTGATTACCCTGCCTCTGATCAGCCCTTGGTTCCCATGTCTCGCCCTTCGCGATAGCGTTGGCTCGCATTTTTTCTTCTCTCTCTTTTTGAATTCTGATTTTCTGCGCCATAGCTCGGACAGCTTTCTTGACTTCCGCCATGCCGGTCATAGCTTCAAGCTCAGCAAGCACTTCTTCCATCGACAGAGTTTTATCTTCGCAGCCTTTAATATCAATAGCTTCTATTAAGTAAATCTTTTCTTTTCGTTCTTCCGCAGTAAGCTTGAAAAGCCGCGAAGACTGCCGGCTCTTGATACGGTTAAAGAGTTCCCGCATCTCACGGGCATTGCCGAAGTTTTGCGTCTTGGATGCGGTCATGTTGCGGATTAATTTCTTAGCGTCTTCACGAGCTTCTTCTGTCATGTTGAAGCCGGCGCTCTTAACATTAAAGTCTTCAAATATTTTAATCAGCTCTTCCGCAGTGTAGTCAGGCAGATGGATGAAGTGATTAAAGCGGCTTCTCATGCCGGGGTTCGCTTTATCAAGAAACAATTCCATTTCTTTATGGTAACCTGCGGCGATGGTAATAAATTTATGGCCTTCGTTTTCCATCCGTGTTAACAGCGTTACAATTGATTCGTTCGCGTAGCTGTCTATCGGCCCCTGTTCGTTTACAAGCGAGTATGCTTCATCTACAAAGAGAATGCCGCCCATCGCTTTCTCGCAGTAGCTGTTCACCTTGTCCTTGGATTGGCCGATAAAAGAACCTTTAAGATCGTTGCCTACGCATTCTACCGCTGTATCTCTGGAAGTAAGCCCGATGGAACGGAAAAGTTTTGCCAGAGCGCGGACGATTGTTGTCTTGCCTGTGCCCGGGTTGCCGGTGATGACTATGTTGTTGCGTTCAGCGGTTTGCGCTCTTGGTTTGTATTCTTCGCCTCTTGCCGCGGCTTCAGCTTTTTCTATATCGATCCTCTCCTGCTGCATCTGTAAATTTTCCGCAAGAGCGCGAACCATCTTCTTTACGTCAGTCATGCCGACCATCTTGTCGAGATCTGCCAGGATATCGTCAATCGGTAACGCTTCCTTCTTATCCCACGCGATATCTTCGGCTTGAATGACTTTCATCCCGACCCGATGCTGTTCATCTTCAGGCAGTTTCGCAAGGCGCGAAGCAAGGCGGCTTGTAGTTTTTTCAAAGAACTTTCTTATGGCGCGGGCATTGCTAAACAGTTCGTCTCTGCCCGCGGCCATTTCGCGGATTACTTCACGAGCTTTCTTTTTAGCTTCTTCAGTAATGGTATAATTTTCTTTCTTAACATTAAAGCGCTCGAATATTTCGATGAGCTCGTCTGCGGTGTAATCGGGAATATTAATATAATGCTTGAAACGATCTTTCATGCCGGGGTTGCTCTTGTTGATAAAAGTTTCCATCTGCCTTGGGTAACCGGCAACAACGCAGACATATTTGTCGCGGTCGTTTTCAAGGCGGGCAAGAAGAACCGATATCGCTTCATGAGCGTATTCATCAATTGGACCGTTCTCGTTTGTAAGAGTGTAGGCTTCGTCAATAAAAAGAATACGCCCCACCGCGTCATCGCAGAGCTGGTTTACCTTGTCCTTGGATTGACCTATGAAAGAACCTTTAAGGTCAGATGCCTGCACTTCCAATACGCTGTCGGAATTAAGTACGCCTGACGCTTTAAAGAGGGAACCCAAGGTACGCGCGATTGTGGTTTTGCCCGTCCCGGGATTACCGGTGATGACGATGTGGTTGCTCTCGCCTTTAAAATGTTTCCCTTCCATGTTGGCAATCTTTTTTGAGTAGCGCGCTTTCTCTGCGATCTCCCTCACTGTTTGTTTAACTTCCGTCATACCGACCATGGATTCCAGTTCCGCAAGAATTTCATTTACAGTTTTTGGCTTGCTGATTAAGGGGATGCAATCCGCTGTAATGCGTTTTTTATCTTCAGGTCTGTTATCGTTTAGCTTTCTGTTTGCTCTGTTCAGTTCTAAAATCGCGTCAAGACAAACTTTTTCTACAAGGTGCCCGTTTTTATGTTCCATGCCTGGAATAACGCGCTGTTCTATAACATAATCTAAAAGTATCGATTCCGCTTCAGGATCAATTGTAAAATTTCGTTTAAATAATTTTTGTTTTAAAATTTCCGCAAGTTCCTTATCAGTTTGATCCGGAAAATTAAAATATCCGTGGATGCGCTGCTTGTCTTCCTTGTGTTCTTCAAAATATTTGTCAAAACGTTCCTTAAGTCCCAAAAGCAGGCTGATAAAATTTTGATCCGATCTTGTAAAAGCGACAATCAGTTCATGTAGAAGCGCGTGGTTTTCAACCGCTTCATCAATAATGATGGCGCCGGGTTTTATCCGGCTTAAATATTCTTTTATCCCGGCTTCGTCAACGCTCAATCCTTTGGCCTGCAGCGAAATCGGAATGTCTCTTGCCCATTTTGTAATGATTGACGATGACTGCAGATAGCCGCTCTGAGAAAGCATTGCCGTGAATGAGTCCGCTATGGTCGTCTTACCGGTGCCTGTGTTTCCCTGAAACACCAGAATCTTTTTTACCGATTTATAATTTTTAAATTCCTCAATCTCTTCCTTGATGCCTTCTATTATGCTTTCAAGTTTTGTCTTGACCGATTCAAGTCCCACGTAGTCGGTAATCGCCGCAGTCTCGGCGGCAGCCAGTGAAGAGCGGCAGTTGTGACAAATTTTCGCTCCGGCGCGGTTTACAGTTCCGCACTTGCAGGTTATCCCCTGCGCCTGAGCTGGATCGGGCGCGGCAGGCTGATCAGAAGCCTGCTGTTGAGACGCTGCTTGCGCTGGCATATCATGAGGCGCAGTTTGCACTGGCGTTGTGTTTTGTACAGGTATTGGATGAGGCGCTGTTTGCACTGGCGCTGTGTTTTGTACAGGCGTTGGATGAGGCGCAGTTTGAGAACCGCCTGTTAACGGAGATCGGCAGCCGGAGCAAATCTTTGCGCCCTCTCTGTTAGCGGTGTTACATTTTGGACATACATTACTCATAGTTTTACTCCCATAAAAGTGCCTGGCACCATTTCAGTTTAAGTATTATCCGGAAAACATTTACCGTCTTCGTCCAGATTCCATACTCTGTCAATAAGAAAGCCGCTTATCTTACCCTTCCTGTCACGTTTCTTTTTAGCTTCTTCAAGCCGCATACTGTACATGCTGCGGAATCCGGTCGCGTTAGGCACAGTACATTCTCCTCTCGGCACAAGCTTTACAACTCTTTCCCAGTCTTCACATGCTTTAGCATAGTCAAGCTTTTGTTCCCATGCCAGCGCGCGTAATTCTAAAACATCGTAAAAGTTTGCGCTTATCTGAATAGCCGCAGTCAAATCGCTTATAATAGAATCAAGGAGAGCTTTATCAAATTTTTTGAACCAGATACTATTTCCCCCGTAATATCCCGCTCCTCTTTTTTTCTGAAATTCTTTCCAATTCGCGAGTGCTCTGTTATAGTAGACGCTTACCTGCGCTTTAACACCGTTATCAGCCGGCGGCGCAGATTGTTGCTGCGCTTGTTGTTGTTGAGCGCGGCGCCTTGCTTCGGCTTCTTCGTCTGCTCTGCGCCTTACGGCAGCTTCTTCGTCTGCTCTACGTCTTGCGGCAGCTTCTTCGTCTGCTCTGCGCCTCGCGGCAGCTTCCTCGTCTGCTCTGCGTCTTGTGGCAGCTTCTTCGTCTGCTCTGCGTCTTGTGGCAGCTTCCTCATCTGCTCTGCGCTTCGCAGCTGCTTCTTCGTCTGCTTTGCGCTTCGCTTCCTCTTCAGCTCTGCGTCGTTCTTCCGCTTTTCTGTCAAGCGGTGGCGGCGGCGGCAAATCGGGGAAATATCTTTCCAGATCGGATAATGATCCTGCTTCAACCCAATCGGTCATGCCGGTCATCCAGACCATGGTATCTTTATCGTACTCGCCTGCCTGTATCTTCTTAATAAATACATTACGTTTGAAAGGACCGCTCTTTTTTCCATCAATGAAAACATAGTAATCGGGAATAACAGGCGGCGGCGGTTCAGCCGGCGATTCAATATTAGTGTTTGCGGTTTTCTTCTTTGTAGTAGACGACGGCGCTGCTTTTGGTTTTTCTTCAACACCTGCGCTATCATTTACTTGGGCTATCTGGTTTTTGTAATCCTCAGCGCTGAGTATGCCAGCTTTGAACATCGCTTCAAGTTCTTTAATGTTTTTTTCTAATTCTGTCAATTCCCTGTACTCCTTTGGTTTGGGAAAATAGCGATCTTTGTCCAATTTATTATAACATGATAAAGAATATTAATAATATTGGTAAAAAGGTGCTAAAACATGGACTTTTGTTGCGTTTATTGGCGATAATGTCTTTATATTAAGTTTGAATTGTCAATATGTCATTGTTATTATAAATATCCGCCTAAAGTTTTATTTCTTCTTTACGCTTTCAATAAAATTAACGCTTACCCAGCCTTTTGTTCCATTATGCTCTGCGGGAATCCATATACCGGATGGTTCTCCGATTATTATTATGACAGAGCCTTCTGGAAGAATCTTTAGTATTTGTGAATTGCCGGAAGGTTCGGAACGTAAGTTAAGATCTTCTTTAACGACGGCTGTATTGACAAGTTCAGCTTCTTCTTTTTGATTTTCTTTTTTTGTAGTATTTGCCGCAATGAGAACAACTGTAACGATAACGGCAATGACGGAAGTAATAATTATCATAATTTTTGGCTTGCTGCGCCATGCTTTAAAAATGAAAAAGAAAACGCCTGCCGCAAAAGCCAGCCATGTAAATACTGACCAAAACCCTGACATGCCGGGGAATATTCTTTGAACAATCCATAATAAGAAGGTTCCTAAAAATATTGCAAAGATTGCGCCGAAGATAATCGCTGGTACAATATGGCCTGGTTTATCTGATGATGACGAATATGAATATGACGGCGATGAGTACGAAGATGACGTTGGTGTCGATGCCGGCGCTGAATATGATGGAGCTGAATATGACGGACTCGAAGATGCCGGAGTTGAATATGACTGCGGCGCATCTGCTTGAGCTTGCTGCTGAGCTTTCCGGATTGCTTCAGCTTCTGCTCTGTGTCTTGCGGCTTCCTCTTCCGCCTTACGTCTTTTAGCAGCTTCTTCATCTGCTCTGCGTTTTGCTTCGGCTGCTTCAGCTTCTGCTCTGCGCTTTGCGGCGGCTTCCTCTTCCGCTTTTTTCTGCGCTTCTATCCTTGGATCAGGCGGAAGCGGCGGCGGTTCTTTTAAGTCATCATAGTCTGGCATTTTTTTACTCTTTCCTGTTGTAATTACAATCCCTGGTTTTCCAGTGTTGTAACGCGTTCTTTTGCTTTTGTATTTCCTTTTGCGGCGGCTTTTCTGTACCACTCTTTTGCTTTAGAATAATCTCCCAGATATTCATAAGTGACGCCGCAGTCGTAAAGGTAATTTACATTCCCCGTTTCCATGTTTGAAGCTTCTATGTAATATGTTATAGCTTCGCTGTATTTTTTTAAATAGTATAAGCAATCGCCTGTTTGGTGGACATAGTAGGAATAAGGCCTGGAGAGTCCTTCCTTTGCTGACGCGTTAATCTTTTTAAGTACTTGCAAGGCGCTGTTATAATCTTTATTGTTGTAAAATATATTCCAGCCCGCGTCAATTAGATTGTTCATCGCCGTAATAGATCCTTCGGTCTTTAGAGTATCAAGCGCTTTAAGAATTGTGTTGATGTTCCCGCTGGCTGCAGCCTGCTCAATGTTGATGGAGCTTGCCCGCGGGGCCGGCAGAGGAATGCCGCGTATCTTTTCACCGGATGTCTTCGGCGCTTTTTCCGCAAGCTTTAAGTCGCTGTGAGCTTTGTCGCTAAGGTTGAGCTTCTGATAACAGGCAGCCCGCGCATTGTAGAATTCCGCCGCTGATGATGAGCCCGCTTCACTGATAGCCTGCGTAAACGCCGCCATAGCTTCATTGTATTTTGCAAGATTGAAAAAAGCGCTGCCCTTTGCGGCAAGGAACTGAGCCGTGAAAAGTTTTCCCTCGCTTAAGGACGCGGCTTTGTCGTAAAACTCAACTGCATTTTTATAATCGCCAAGATGATAGTAAGCGGCTCCACAGCCGGAGTGATATGCCGCATTATCGGGATTAATGGCGATTGCCTTTGCGTAACTGGAATAAGCGTCGGAGTATTTTCCTTTTCGTAAAGCTTCACCGCCTATCCATGAAATGTACACATCCCAAGTGTTGGCAAGTCCTTCCATGTGAGCCTGATCAAGAAGAGCGATTATCATTGGCCATGCCGATGCTCCTTTATCCGCAGCCCAGCTCAAATTGGCGCCCGCGTCTGCAGTCTGCTGCAAGTCAAGCTCTGAAGCGGCATCAATAAGAGTGTTCATCGCATTGTAGGCGTTTTGTTTTTTCAAATTTGAAAGCAGGACGTACAGTTCCATGCCGCCAAGTAGTTTTAGGATAGCGGGGATTTCGCCTTTGCTTACTGCATCGCGCTTCTCGATCTTTCCCGTAGGGATGTCAAACCAAACAAGCTCTGCGCCGCTCAAGCATGATATCTTTCCGTTAACGGCAAAGTCTTTGTCCGCCTGCGCTGGAAACTGCGCGTAATCATTGCCCAGATTAAATACTGAACGGAATGAAGCAATTACTTCTCCGCCGCCGGCCGGTAAAATATCTACGCCGCCTTCCTTTTCTAATTTAAGCCAGTATATGTCTTTCTTTTCGTCTTCGATAAATTCGCAGAGTATACCTTCTGAGCTGTCGGTCTTGATAAGCGCATAAAAATTACCGCCTTTTTTAATGTCAGAATAAATACAGGGAACCAATTCTTTTGATCCGTCAACGGAAACTACTCCCCACTTGCCGTCTTTCTGAACAGGCACGTTTTTTCCCGATGAACGGAAGCCGCTGTATGGAGTTTGTAAACCTTGCTCGTTCGGTAATGCAATGATAGTACATGTTTTGTTTTCCAAAACCCAGATATAGTTTGCCGTTTCTGTTTCCATCACCGTAAAACGGCTGCCCTTTTTATTGATAGGCTTAAAACTATCCTTGTTATAGAAGAAATCATTGTCATAAATTATGTTAAACGGCTGTCCTGGTGCGGCGGCAATTTTCAACGGCTCATTTCCCTTGCGAAGAATTTTTTTATCTTCATTGATGATGATGTACAAGTTGTCAGAGTCTCTGCACTGGTATAAGCGTCTGTCCTCATCAAATACAGAAATTAAATTATATGCAAGAGGCAGTATTTCGCCTCCGTCGCCTTTAACCACTCCCCACTTGCCGTTTTTCTTGACGATAAAACGATCCGGCGGAGAGCTTGCGAGCACGAATTCCCAAACAGGAGAAAGAATTTCGTCGCCAAGATTGTTCTTTAAACCCCACCGCTGCTGCGCGCCTGACCCGCTTGAGAATGTTCTGTGAAGCTGTATGTCCTTGCCGTCAAGGAAGAGACGAAAATACTTCCATGTTCCCCATGAAACAAGTTTGTCTTTTTGATTTTTATATTTGTCCAGCCAGACATCCAAATCTTTTCCTGAAAGATTTTCTATCCACGCTGTCACGTCATCCTTTTTCATTTCTATAAAAAGGGCAATTCGTTCTTTCAGGTGATCAGGCAGTTCATCAAGCTGATCCAGAGTTTTAAGTTCTTTCCCGTTGTTAACGCCGTCCTGAAACGGAGCGATGATATTATTCCTGAACGCCGCCTGAAGACGAGGCATGAGTTTAAGATTGCTGCGCGTGGCGCCTACTACCTCGCATACTTTGGCGCCAGCTTCGCCATAACCCTGAACATCCATGTAAGCGTAAAAACCTTTTGTCTCATCACGCAGTACGGGAATTAATATGAACGGATCGGTTTCCAGTAATTTTCTGATATCCGCCATAGTTTTCACTTCAGCATTTTTTTCGTTTCCGGCTTCGTCTTTATATTGACCAAGTATAAAGGGGAGGCTTGGAGTAAGAGAGTAAGCAACGGCGATTAATCCCTCATCCTCTTTTCTTTTGGATGAATATTTTTCGATAAGGGCGTCAATTTTTTCAGCGTCATTCTGCGCATTGTCATCAATTTCATGTCCAACAAGTTCCCACATATATTCTTTTAGCTGTTTCCCAAAGACAATCTTCTTTCCCTCTTCGGGATTTGCCAGAAGAGCTTTTGTTATTTCCATAAAACTTTGGCACTTTATTTTTCCGGCCATAAAAGACGGCAGAATACGCGCTGCTTCCTGAAAAACTTCTACGTCTTTACCCGCAAGGTGAGCTTTTATTTTTTCATAATTCCACCGGTCTTTGTGCCTTGTTACAAGAAGTCCCCGGATAAGCTTCTTCATCCTTTCGCTTAATCCCGGAGATCGGGAAATTAAAATATTAGCAGTCTGCCTGTTTGTAGCGTTCCGGCGGATTTGTCCTGGCGAAAGAACATTGCCCTTCTCGTCAACAAAAGGTTCTTTGCCTGTAAGCAAAACCCAAAGAGTGATTCCCAAAGCCCAATAATCAATAGTGGGGCTAATCCTTTTTTGCAGATCGCCTGATTCCGCGTCTCTTCCAATAGCGTACATCTCCGGCGCTTCGTACCCTTCAGTTGCGAAATCGTTTTCGGTGTAGTGGCTGGTCATGCCTTCATCAGCCTGATAAAGACTCGCGATGCCGAAATCCCCAAGTAAAATGTTACTGCCGATCCACTGGCCGCTTTCGTTTTGCCGCGCGCTTGAATAAAAAATATTATCCGGCTTTATGTCCCGGTGAATGATGCCCTTGCTGTGGATAGTTTTGAAACCTTCAAGAATCTCTTCCAGAGCTTCAACTGCTTTTTCTTCGCTGAGGGGAAGGTACTTAAAAATGTTCCTTTCGGTTTTATCGTTTAGCGCGCCTCCTTCGGCAAATTGAAGGACGGAATAGAAAAAACCATTAAATATCCCAAAGTCAAAATGCGACATGATGTTTTGATGGCGCAGGTTTTTTAGTTTTTTAATGATATCAGTGTCTTTCTCGCGTTCAAAGAAATATTTTAACGCATAACGTACGCCCTGCTTTTCGCATATGTAAAGTTCCGCCTCCCCTCCGGCAAATGACAGAATGTCATTGATTGTATACCCTGCGATATTTTCTCCAATTGGCAATCGGCCATGTATTTGCATTGCCTGATTCTGACGTTCTGCTTCCGCCTGCTGATGAATATCATCACTTGCCGCTCCCATGTACTCGGTCCCGGTTGCCATATATTTCCCCTTCTCTCAAAGTGTCATTTTATTAATATTTTTTCGATAGTAATATTTATTTTATTTTAATTTGATTATTCGGTCAATAAAAGCGCTTGACAGATGGCATTGGTTTGAGCGGTTGAGAAGGGAGGCGGGAGCGAATGACTCTTTTTGGGGGTGGAACAACTGGTAATAATTATGTTTTATCAATATAATATAAGCTGTTATGACTCTTTATCATGGCAGTTATACTGCAGTAGAAAAACCAAATCTTGAATTGTCCAGAAAAAATCTGGATTTTGGCGGTGGTTTTTACACTACTATGAATAAAGATCAGGCAATTGCTTTTGCCGATAAAGTTACGATTCGTAAAAACCAAAGAAATCAATCTGTAAGTGTTTATGATTTTGATTTTGAAGCCAGCAAGTCAATCTTAGATATTTTGCAATTCACAGCTCCTGACAGGTTATGGCTTGATTTTGTTCATCAAAATAGACGAGGCATTTATACCGGGAAACAATATGATTTAATAATAGGACCTGTCGCTAATGATGACGTATTTGCAACCTTAATCGTATATGAGCAGGGAATCTT
>JGI24695J34938_10001645_pt1 | contig 18590 bp, 17 predicted proteins | sample TergutCo191P3_FD_34938 | JGI IMG/M metagenome (IMG submission 34938)
TACGGCGACCTTACAGACACTTCAAACCTTATCAGGATAATCCAGCAGGTGCAGCCCGATGAAATTTATAACCTTGGAGCGCAAAGCCATGTACAGGTTTCTTTTGAAGTACCTGAATACACCGCAGACACTGACGGAGTTGGCACACTGCGTTTGCTCGAGGCAATCCGTATTCTTGGTATGGAAAAGAAAACGCGTATCTATCAGGCTTCCACTTCAGAACTTTACGGCAAGGTTCAGGAAATTCCACAAAAAGAAACTACACCGTTTTATCCGCGCAGCCCTTACGCCGCGGCTAAACTTTACGCTTACTGGATAACGGTTAATTACCGGGAAAGTTATGGCATGTACGCATGTAACGGAATACTTTTTAACCACGAAAGCCCACTTCGCGGAGAGACATTTGTTACGCGCAAAGTAACAAGAGCAGCAGCTCGCATCAGTCTTGGATTACAGGATAAACTTTACATGGGAAACATTAACGCTAAACGCGACTGGGGATATGCCGGCGATTATGTGGAACTTATGTGGCTCATGCTTCAGCAAAATGAACCTGATGATTATGTTATGGCGACAGGTATTACCACCACTGTCAGGGATTTTATTTCAATGTCTTTTAAGGAAGCCGGAATCAATCTTAAATGGGAAGGAAAAGACATAGAAGAAAAAGGCATTAATCAGGCTGATGGAAGAATCCTTGTAGAAATAGATCCCCGCTATTTCCGTCCTGCGGAAGTAGAATTGCTTATAGGCGATCCTTCAAAAGCAAAGGCAAAACTTGGCTGGGAACCGAAAGTAAAACTTCCACAGCTTGTAAAAATGATGACAGAACATGATATAGAGCTGGCTAAACGGGAACTTCATCTTAAAGAAGGCGGATATAAAACGGAAAATTATTATGAATAAAGACGCTAAAATATATATTGCAGGACACACAGGACTGGTAGGGGGCGCGATTACCCGTTACCTGAAGAAATCAGGTTACACAAATCTGATTACAAGGGAACTGGATGAGCTAGACTTAACAAATCAAAAAGATGCAAATAATTTCTTTGAAAAAGAAAAACCTGAATATGTATTTCTCGCCGCCGCGAAAGTGGGAGGAATAGGAGCAAACTCAACATATCCTGCTGATTTTATCTATATCAATACAATGATAGGTTTTAATGTAATTAATGCGGCTTACAAAAGCGGCGTAAAGAAATTAATCAATCTTGGATCATCATGTATTTATCCCAAACTCGCGCCTCAGCCAATGAAAGAGGAATATCTTTTATCAGATTATCTTGAACCGACCAATGAAGCTTACGCGATAGCCAAGATAAGCGTGATAAAACTATGTTCGTACTACAACCAGCAATACGGGACAGATTTTCTATCAGTAATGCCGACTAACCTTTACGGTCCTGGAGATAATTATGATCCTGAAGGCTCCCATGTGCTGCCTGCGCTTATCCGCAAATTCCATGAAGCGAAAACAACAGGTAAAGATCGTGTAACGTTATGGGGAGACGGCTCGCCCAGGCGTGAATTTTTGTACAGCGAGGATCTTGCAAGAGCGTTGGTTATGCTGATGCAGAATACGGACTGTAAAGATTTATCAAATCCTTCAGGCGATTTTGTCAACATAGGAAGCGGCAAGGATCAGACAATCAGGGAACTGGCGGAAAAAATACGGGATATCGTTTACGAAGATGTTCCAGACAGAACATGCGTCATTGAATGGGATGCATCCAAACCCAACGGCACGCCGCAGAAGCTGCTTGATATTTCACGAATTACAGCTTTGGGATTTATTCCCGAGATAGAATTATCTGAAGGGATTAAACTCAGCTATAATGATTATTTAAAAAATATTCCTGACTTCATTCCCATCTAATCTCTCCCACCTTCAATTCTTTAATTCTTATTTCTTCACAAAAAATTATCCATTCTTATTTCCTCATTTCTCATTCCACTTTTCTAATTCCTCTTTTCATAATTGACCATTCCTCTCCTCATACTTTATAATCAAAAAATGAAAAGACGCCTGCCAATTGGCATTCAGGATTTTACCAATATCCGTGAAAGCGGATACATATATGCTGATAAAACCGCCTGTATCCATCAATATAATTAACGGTTCAGGAAAAGCGTTTTTTCTGTCCCGTCCGCGAAGATTTGGCAAATCACTTTTTTGTTCTACTTTGGAGGCGATTTTTGAAGGCAGAAGGGAATTATTCGGCGAAATGGCAGGGCTTCCCCCGCTTGCAATTAATTCCCTTGATTGGGAATGGAAGAAACATCCTGTGATTAAACTGGATTTAAACGCAAGAGTTTTCTCAAACGGAGTAGAGGCGCTTCATTCAACATTATTCCGCGAGTTAAAAAAAGAAGCCGGGAAACTGGGAATTAATATAGATGAGAAAGATTGTATCAGCCAGTTTGCGGGTTTAATTGAAAAATCCTGCAATATAACAGGTGAAAAAACTGTAGTAATAATTGATGAATACGATAAGCCGCTGCTGGAGACAATTGACGATCCGCAGCTTCATGACAAAATAAGAAAAGAGCTTAAAGGGTTTTACGGAATTTTAAAATCATACGATAAATATCTCCGGTTTGTATTTATTACCGGTGTAACAAAATTTTCCCATGTAAGCGTATTTTCAGATTTAAATCAATTGAGCGATTTAACCTTAAACCAGTCTTATGCAGATATTTGCGGGCTTACTCAGGAAGAACTTGAAATTGTTTTTAAACCGGAAATAGAGAAAATTTTGGAAATAAGCGGAAAAAATGAAAATGAGTATATTGATGAACTGCGAAATTATTATAATGGATACCGTTTTTCAGAGAAAACCCTTACGGTATACAATCCTTTTGGGTTATTACAGCATTTTAATGAAGATGGAAAATTCAGACCTTACTGGTACGAGACAGGCACGCCTGCTTTCTTAATCAACCTTATCAGTAAACAAAAAATTAATATATTAAATTTAAATAATTATAAAATAAGTTTTGACAGCCTATATAAATATGATATAGAAAATCTTGATGCCCTGCCAGTATTATATCAAAGCGGGTACCTGACAATATCCGATTATGATGAAGAACGGGAGCAGTTCATACTTGATTATCCGAATCTTGAAGTTAGTTCATCATTTGCAAAATCACTGATAAAACAATATTTACAGCCCGAGGCGGAAAACGCGAACTCGTTAATTGTCAGATTACCGAACGCGCTTTTGGATGGCGATGTTAATGAGGCAATAAACGTTATACGTCAATTTATGGCCTGCATTCCCTATGATATAATCAAAGATACAGAAAATTATTTTCAGACTGTAGTGCATTTGATATTTACAATGTTTGGATTAAACTGCCGGTCTGAAGTAAGGATCGCCTCAGGTCGTATAGATACTTTGGTAGAAACAAAAAATTATGTGTACTGTTTCGAGTTCAAGTTGAATGGAACAGCCGAAGAAGCGCTTGCGCAGATAGACACCAGGGAATATCTTCTGCCCTGGCAGGGAAGCGGGAAGAAATTATTCAAGGCCGGCATCAGTTTCGATTATGAGAAACGCAATATCGGTGAATGGAAAACCGCAGAGATTTAATTTTTTAAGAATCAATTATTATCTAATTCTCTTCAAACTCCCAGCATCCTGCTATACGCTTCAAGCGCGTCATCTCCAAAACTGCCTGAAAGAACCTTCTTTGTCAAAATCTTCCCAAGCTGCACTCCCTCCTGATCGTAACTGTTAACATTCCACACAAAACCCTGGAACATCACTTTATTCTCATAATGAGCAAGAAGGCTGCCCAGGACTTCGGGCGTAAGGCGTTTTCCGTAAATCAAACTGGAAGGCCGCCCGCCTGGGAACTCCTTGTTTCTGTCCCCGCTTTCCTGGCCTTTGGCGAAGGCTACAATCTGGGCGGCCAGGTTAGCCGCTAGTTTGGTCTGACTCACCGAGTTGTCAACCGTTACATCATCATGGCGCTGGCTATCGGTAAAACCGATAAACTGAAGCGGAGTCACTCCCGTACCCTGATGAAGAAGCTGGTAGAATGAATGCTGTCCGTTTGTTCCGGGTTCTCCGAAAATAACAGGTCCTGTGTCATAATCGACAGGTTCGCCGCTTCGGTTTACGCGCTTGCCGTTGGATTCCATGTCCATCTGCTGAAGGTGCGCGGGGAAACGGGAGAGCGCCTGGCTGTAGGGAAGCACCGCGGTATACGGAATGTTCAGAAAATTACGCTCCCAAACGCCTGTAAGCGCGTCCAGAAGAGCCGCGTTCTGCAATATATTTTCGTTTAACGCGAGCCTGTCCGCTTCAGCGGCGCCTGACAGAAATTCCCTGAATACCTCAGGACCGAAAGCCAAAGAAAGAATGCAGCCGCCGACCGCCGATGATGACGAATAACGTCCGCCGATATAATCGTCAATATAAAATGAATCAAGATACGCGCTGTTATGCGCCAGCGGGCTTGTCTCGCTTGTAACCGCAACCATGTGCTTGCTTGGGTCAAGCCCCGCCTTAATCAGTTTATAATTGACAAACAGCTCGTTTGCCAGCGTTTCCTGCGTTGTACCGCTCTTTGAAACCAGAATAAAAAGGCTTTGATCAAGCCTGCAATTGGAGATTATCTGCGAAGCGTCATCGGGATCAACATTGGAAATAAATTTCGCGTTTAATTTCTTTTTGCCTTCCGTTTCAGCCCAGTTTTCAAGAGCGAGATACAGGGCGCGCGGTCCAAGATCAGAGCCGCCGATTCCAATCTGTATTACCGAGCTAAAAGGTTTTCCGGTTGTTCCCTTGTATTTGCCTTCATGAACAGAAGCGGCGAAATCGCAAAAACGCGCAAGCTCCCTGCGGTAAAATTCGCCTATATTCTTCCCGTCTTCGATTACAGGCTGCCCCAGTTCTCCGCGCAGAAGATGATGCAGGACTTTTCGCTTTTCTCCTGTATTCATCATCTCCCCGTCTAAAAGAACCTTGTACTTTGAGATAAGTTCCTGCTCATTTGCGAGTTCCTGCAGTAAATTAACAGTTCCTTCATCAACAGCCTTCGCCGCCCATGAATATTTAAGTCCCGCCGCCATGGGTGCAATACACTCCCCTACCCTCTTTGCGTCAAGCCGCTTTCTGAAATCAAAAACATTATTTTTAGCGTGTTCAGCTAACCGTTTATAAACATCAGTTTTGTCAAAATTAATAAATTGCATTACATCCTCCTTTTATCAAATTATATTATAACATAAAATTTACATCAATAACAGCAATTTCCCTTTTATCCTGTCTTTTCCATATTCAGCGGATTTGTTATAATTCATTTGGAGGCGAAAATGATTTACAGGGAATACGGTCAAACGGGAAAAAAGGTTTCTCTTCTTGGTTTCGGCGGGATGAGATTTAAGAACATTGATGATCATGATGAATGTGTCCGTTTGATGATCAGGGCGGCGGAAGGCGGAATAAACTATTTTGACACAGCGCCGGGATATTTTGAAACCAAAAGCGAGACAGTGTTCGGCAAAGGATTCACGGAAATGCGAAAACGCGGTTTGCCTTATTTTTCCGCAACCAAGACTACAGAAAGCACAGAAAGCGGCATACGGAAAGAAATTGAAGCCCAGTTAAAACGTCTGAATATTCCTGCCATTGATTTTTACCATATTTGGTGCATAACAAGTCTTAATAACTGGGAAACACGAAAAAAAAACGGCGTTGTTAAAACATTTATAAAACTAAAGGAAGAAGGGCTTATCCGGCATATCTGCATTTCAAGCCATCTGATTAAAAATGAAATAAAAGAACTTTTACTGGAAGGAATATTTGAAGGCGTCCTTTTCGGTTATTCAGCCTATAATTTTAACACCAGACAGGAAGCGTTTGACGCGATAAGAGAAAAAAAACTTGGCGCTGTTGTAATGAATCCCCTTGGCGGAGGTTTAATACCTGAACATCCCGAGCTTTTCAAATTCATACGCCGTGAAGGCGAAAGCGTTGTTGCTGCGGCCTTGCGCATCCTCTGGGATCATCCTGAAATTACCAATACGCTTGTCGGCATTGACACAATCGAACATTTAAATGAGGCTCTTCAGGCAATGGAAGATTACAAACCCCGCACGCCCGCTGAACTTGAAGAGGTAAAATCCAGGACTTCCGCGTCTTTTGAAGGACTGTGCACAGGCTGCGCGTACTGTGATAACTGCCCGGAGGGGATCCCAATCCCCAAATACATGGACACCTATAATCAGAAAATACTGAATAAAACTGATAAAGATCCAATCGGGGACAGGCTCAAGTGGCACTGGAGCCTTGAAAGAAACGGAGCGGGTAAATGCACCGCCTGCGGCCGGTGCGAAGATGCATGCACCCAGCACATAAATATTATTGAGCGGCTGAAGGAAATTGCGCAATAGATGATTGTTCTTAAAGGAATAAAAAAAGCGTATCCTGCCGTAACAGTGCTGAAGGGCATTGATATAGAAATCCCGGACGGCTGCATTTTCGGCATTATCGGCAAAAGCGGCGCAGGAAAATCCACATTGTTGCGCATAACAAGCCTTCTGGAAAAACCCGACTGCGGAGAAGTGTATTATAACAGTAAACGCATTGATACGTTGTCAGGAAAAGCGCTGCTTGAGCGCCGCAGAAAGACCGGAATGATCTTTCAGAATTTCAACCTTTTGGGATCGCGTAACGCTTACGGCAATATTTCCTTTCCTCTGGAAATATCAGGCGTGGGTAAAAAACAAATTGAAAAAAGAGTGGATGAACTTCTTGAAATGGTGGACATCGCAGACAAGCGAAAGGCAAGGATGAGCGAGCTTTCAGGCGGACAGAAACAGCGCGTGGCAATCGCCAGAGCGTTAGCTGCAAACCCGGAGGTGCTTTACTGCGATGAGGCGACAAGTTCCCTGGACCCGCAGACCACGCGCTCAATACTTTCGCTTATCAGGGATTTGCAGAACAGGCTGCACATAACGGTCTTTCTTATCACGCACCAGATGGATGTAATCCGCGAAGTCTGCCAGCAGGTCGCGGTTCTGGAAGCTGGTCTTGTGGCGGAGAGGGGAACAGTCTCATCAATATTTGACGCGCCCAAATCGCAGGCGGCAAAGGATCTTATACATGTCTAGCGAAAAATTGATGGAAGTTCTTTCCATGCTTCCAATGGCGACAGCCGAAACAGTTTACATGACATTCGTATCGGCAATTTTGGCTTCCGTATTGGGATTTCCGCTGGGGATATATCTTTTTTACAGCTCTCCTGCGGGTCTTTCTCCGCAAAGAATACCTTATAATGTTGTTTCCCGCATTGTAAACATTCTGCGATCCTTGCCCTTCATCATACTGATGATTCTGCTTATCCCGTTTACAAGGCTTATAATAAAAACCAGCATCGGCCCAACCGCAGTAATTATCCCCCTTTCAATCGCAGCCGCTCCCTTTGTCGCGCGTTTGGTAGAATCCGCCATAGCGGAAGTGGACAAGGGCGTAATTACCGCAGCCAGGGCGATGGGTTCTACCAATATGCAAATTATCCTCAAGGTGCTGATCCCCGAAGCTTTACCATCTCTCGTTTCGGGTCTTGCGCTGACCATCATCAATTTAATAGGTTATTCCGCGATGGCAGGAGCAATCGGCGGCCGCGGTTTGGGCGATCTGGCTATCCGTTACGGTTATTACCGCTTCCGAATCGATGTCACTATCGGGGCGGTCATAATAATTCTGATACTGGTAGAAATAGTACAAATGACCGGGACCGCGATCAGCAGGAAACTATTGTCAAACAGATAAGGCGGATACATTATCATTGACAATTTCACATACCAATGCGAAAATGGTTAGAACAACAAATTCATTAGGAGGAACTTATTAATGAAGAAAATTGGTATTTTACTGCTGGTTCTGATTCTGCCGGCAATGCTTTTCGCGTCCGGAAGACCGACCGAAGGCAATCTTCGCTTTGGATGGTGGGGAAATGTCGCGCGCGATGACAGAACAAACGCGGTAATCAGGCTGTTTGAAACAGTCAATCCCGGAGTAAAAGTAGAAGCTGAAGCAGGCGTTGCTTTCGCGGCTTATTGGGACAGATTAGCGACACAGTCAGCCTCCGGGAACCTGCCTGATGTCATTCAGCAGGATGTTTCCTGGATCAGATTATACAACTCAAATGGTCAGCTTCAGGATTTAAATCAGTATGCAAGAGCCGGTGGAGCTATTGATCTTACCAACTGGCCCGCTGGAGCTGTAGCAGCCGGAAGGATTGGAAATACTCTGGCAGGCCTTATCCTCGCGACAAACGCATGGGGCATGATTGTCGATCCTGCGGTTCTCCAGAAAGCGAATATTACTATCGATGATACAACATGGACATGGACCGATTATGAAAGGATCGCGACGCAGATTTATCAGAACACACAGGTGCAGACAATACCTCCGTTCAATATCAGGCAGGTTATAGAACATATTTCCCGCCAGTTCGGCAGCCCTTGTTTTAACGATGACAACAGAACGCTTGGCATTACAAATAACCAGGCTGCCTACAATGCTGTAAGGGATTACATGAACATGGAAATGCGCCTGATGAATGCCGGCGTACTGTATGATATTCGGGATGCGTGGATTCAGGGAAAAGCGATGGCCGAAGAGCCTCTGCCGCTCGGAAAGACATGGAACCAGATGAACTGGAGCAATCAGCTTGTCGGTTTCCAGGACGCGGCGCGCCGTCCTCTGGATTATATAATGTTCCCAAACATTCCCGGTAAAACAGCTAACGGTACATATTACAGAGCATCAATGTTTATCTCCATGACATCAAGATCGCAGAACAAGGATCTTGCCGCGAGGTTTATTAATTTCTTTGTTAATGATCTGAGCGCGGGACGCATACTTCTCGCTGAACGCGGCATTCCTGTTAATACAAGAATCCGCCAGGATATTTACGGCGTTCTGAGCGCAGGCGATCAGAAAGTCGCCGATTACATCACAAGGATTGAGCCTTATACTTCTCCGGCGGATCCGGCGTATCCGTCAGGCGCCGGCGAAGTTGAAAACCCGCTTATGCGCAACATCATGCAGGAAATTTTATTGGGCAGGCTTACTGTAGATAACGGACTCGCTCAAATTGTGCGTGATTCCAACGCTGTACTGGCAAGAGAAAATCGCTAAACATTACAAACAGGGAGTCATAAAGGCTCCCTGCTTTTTTTTTAAGGCTTTAATGAGCTTGCGCGGAGCATAATACATTCAATTGATTCAACGGAATATTTCACCCATATAACATGAATAATAATAATTTAACAGGCAGGAATTCTGAATGAGAACATACTATTCCGGCAAAAGGCAGCTTAAAGAGGATGCGGCCGGTTTTCTTTTTATCAGCCCCTGGCTAATCGGCTTTCTGGCTTTCGCTATTATCCCTATGGGGATGTCGTTTTACTTTTCCTTTACAAGGTATAATCTTTTTACCCCTCCTGTGTTTGACGGGCTTGAAAATTTCAAACGTATGATTACAGATCCCCTGTTCTGGAAAACGCTTCAGGTTACCTTTGTTTACGCTTTTTTCTCGGTATCCCTGCGCCTGATTTTCGCTTTCTTTTTAGCTTCGCTTTTCAAACGCGCATCATGGATGACAAAAGTTTATACAACCGCGTATTATATTCCGTCTTTGGTCGGCGCAAGCGTCGCGATTGCGGTTCTGTGGCGGCGCATCTTTATGTCTGACGGATTAATCAATATAGTTTTACAGGCTGTCGGCATCAACAGTACAATCAGCTGGATAGGAAACCCCGAAACCGCGCTGGGAGTGATAGTAGTTCTGGCAATCTGGCAGTTCGGATCTTCCATGTTAATCTTCCTTGCGGGTTTAAGGCAGATTCCAAAGACTTACTACGAAGCTGCTTCCATCGACGGCGCGGGCTGGCTGAACCAGTTCTTTCGCATAACGCTTCCGCAGATGACACCGATTATCTTCTTTAACCTTATCATGCAGCTAATCAATGGTTTCACAGCCTTCAGCCAGGCGTTTATAATCTCAGGCGGCACGGGAGATCCGCAGTACAATACCCTTTTTTACGCGTTATATGTTTATATGAGGGCGTTCAGGGGTACTCCTGACATGGGTTACGCTTCGGCTCTTGCCTGGGTGCTGGTGCTGATTATCGCAGTATTTACAATAATTATTTTCAAGACCCAGGACCGCTGGGTGCATTACGAATCATAGGGCGGCTGAAAATGGATCTATCACAAAGACAGCGTATAAAAAATAATGTTAATTCTGGAATTTATCATATATTCATGATCGCGTTCGGCATTGTAATGCTTTATCCGATATTGTGGATGATTGTAAGCTCATTCAAACCGACTGAACAAATTTTTGACAGCATATCCTTAATTCCTACAGGTTTTTCACTGGATAATTACATCCGCGGCTGGAATTTCAGCGAAAGCACACAATTTTCATTTACAAATTTTTTCGCCAACTCAATTTATATATCATCCATCACGACAATCGGCGCGGTCCTTTCATCATCATTGGTCGCATACGGATTCGCGCGCATTCGTTTCAGGGGAAGGGCATTCTGGTTCAGCTGCATGTTCCTCACCCTGATGCTGCCATATCAGGTAGTAATGGTTCCGCAGTATATCATGTTTTTTAACTTTGGCTGGATTAATACCTTTTACCCTCTTATTGTGCCTCAGTTCTGCGGACAGGCTTTCTTTATTTTCCTTATGGTTCAGTTCTTCCGGGGTGTCCCGATGGAGCTGGACGAGTCCGCTGTTATCGACGGCTGCAATAAATTCAATATTTTTATCCGTATTCTTTTCCCATTGATAAAACCGGCTTTGATCACCTCGGCAATTTTCAGCTTCTATTGGAGATGGGATGATTTTCTGGCACACCTCCTGTACCTTAACAGAACGCAGCTTTATACGGTATCGCTGGCTCTGAGGAATTTTGCCGACCCTACATCGCATACCGACTGGGGCGCCATCTTCGCGATGGGATCGCTTTCCATTGTTCCGTCTCTTGTTATATTCTTCCTTTTCCAGAAATATATTGTAGAAGGCATCAGCACTACAGGCATGAAAGGATAGAATTCCGGCGTGGAAAAATATTTTAACGGGAACGACGCTGTTGTTCTGTACTCGGATAAAATTGAAACAACGCTGGAACTGATAGCGAACAGGTATATTAACGCAAATCCAAAACTTGATTACACTGCCCGCCCCTATTTGTTAGGTGAAATTATCAGAAACAGGGATTACCGTTATACCGCGGATTTTTCAAGTATTTTCCCAAATGCGCCATGCTTCTCTTATGTATACGCATGGGGCAAGTATCATGCCGGGGAAGACGGCGATTTAAGGTTCATTCTTATACCCAAAGGCCCTGTAAAGATTTGGATGAATCAGGCGGAAGCATACGCCACTGACGCAGCCGCAGAGCGTTATGAGCAAACGCCTGTAACCATTTATCTGCCTGTAAAAAAAGGATGGAACCACATTGTATTGCGTTTTACCCGAACAAAGACCGGTTTTGGAGGCGAGTTCGGCACTTGGCTCGGCAAGCTGGATTATTATTTTTTTCGCGGCGCTGAACGCCCTGACGGTTTATTACTGGAAGGATTTGATTATACTCCGCCATTAGGTGAAACCTTAAAAGACCTTTCCCCTGAAAATCTTAGCGCCATGTGCCTTCCCCCGCGTGACTGGACAGACGAAGAAAAAAAATCAGGCGTTTTTACAAGAATTTTCAAAGATGCTGTTAAAGGAGAGAGCGCTGCCGCTGTAACTCAGATAAATATATCAAGTCCCGCCCTTTGCCGCTTTTCAGGGAAGCATAGCGGCAATTGCACATTCTATATTGACGGAAAATTTATTTTTTCATCGAAGGAAGCTGGGCATTATCAATTTGAAAAAACATTAGATAAAAACCGCGTCCTTTTAACGGTAATTTCTGAAAAGCCTGACAATGAAGTCTTCTGGGACTTTAACCTGAATGTTCTTTGCGCGTCTGCAAATACAGAAGAAAATAATTCCATATATTTTACAAATCCATTTTTCAATACAAAAACATTCCCATGGATTTTCGCCGGATTATTCAAGAAAACTCCTATTAATGTTCACACTGAAGTCTTTGACCGTGAACTGCTTATAGGAGAGAAAGATGAAAAAACCTACTGGCGTCTTGATATGCCTGACACCTGGGTAAGGCTTTACAATGAAAATCCTCTGTACGGCCACTGGAACTATCCTTTAGGCGTTACCCTTTACGGTCTTATTGAGACAGCCCGGCTTTTTACACGTAACGGTATAAATAGTGGCGCTGATATAGGCTCTTATGTGCGCTCACATGTTGAAAAATCGACGCGCACTTTTGATTACGCTTTATTTGACAAGGAACATTTCGGCGGCGCTACAGCGGTGCATCATCTTCTCACATCAATTGACAGCCTTGACGACTGCGGCTCATTCGGCTCATTGGTTTTGGAAGCCGCCTGCGGGATGGAAAGCAATAAAGGCACAGCTACTGGCGAAGATTTCGCATCCGGCGCAGAAGGCTTGAAAAATCTCCCGCCTGATTTTCGCGTAACGGTGGAATATACCGCAAACCATATTTTAAACAGGCAGGATCGTCTGAAGGAAGGCTGTTTTTACCGCCGCCGCCTTATGCATCACTTTCACAATGATACGCTCTGGGCGGATGATCTGTATATGAGCGTTCCCTTCCTTTGCCGTTATGCGAAATACACGAATGACATGTCCATTCTCGGTATCGCGGCGGTTCAGTTTGAAGGCTTTAAAAAATATCTTTTCATGGAAGAAAAAAATCTTATGGCCCATGTCTTCGATCTTAAAAGAAACATGAATACAGGCATCCCCTGGGGCCGCGGAAACGGCTGGACGATTTTTTCCCTTACAGAATTGCTCATGACACTACCCGAAAATCATCCGCGCCGCGAATTTTTACTTGACTTTTTCAGGCGGCACAGCGCAGGCTGCCTTGACTGTCAGGATGAAAACGGAATGTGGCATCAGGTGCTTGATATGCCGTCCTCGTACATTGAAACATCGTGTACTGCTATATTCATCTGCGCCTTCTGCCGAGGTATCCGCTATAACTGGTTTGAAGGAGATACTGCCATATACCGCATCGCGGTTGAAAAAGCTTGGCATGCCCTTGAAACATACTCGATAGATCGCGGCGGTAATGTTTACGGCGTTTGCAGGGGTTCTGAGTTCTCGTTTAACCCAAAGTACTACGCGCAGCATCTGCTGCCAAGACTGAATGATACTCACGGGATTGGCATTGTACTCCTTGCCGGAGTTGAACTTCAAAAGCTGCGGGACATGAATTAGTGTCTGTCCACAAAGTCAGTTACTTTGCGGACAGACCTTGCATATCAGCTAACGCATTATTCGCAATATTTAACCATAATTATACCTTAAGATTTAAATAAAATTCATAGACAGGTAATAAATTTTTAATGATATTTTAACAAGAGTCTGCCCGGAAAAAATGTTTTATGGTCAGACCGGTTTCCTCTTCCTTGGAATTTTACCGAATAACATCGGCGGAGCGGCCGAGAGGATAAAGTATGAAAGCGGAGAGAAAAAACTTAATGACGCGAATTTCACATCAGCTTTTCAGGCAATGGCGGACATAGCAAGATTCCTGCCAAGAGGATATGAGTCAGTGACATATAACGATTCACAGGCCCTGTTTAATACTCAGCAGGCTGTAATTCAGGTAATTAGGGGAGAGAGATCGCCCCGCCAGGCCGCTGACGCGATGGAAACCGCGGCATCCCGTTTACGCCGGTAATTGCGTAATATAAATTTAATGGAGTTGTTCAGGAATGAAAAGTTTCAGGACAACTCTGTTAATAATTTTAAATAATTTATGTTAACAAAAAAAATAATTAAATCCGAAGCGCTCTGGTTACCGTGGCTAGTTCCGGCATTAATCATTTATATTTTATTTATGGCTTTTCCTCTTTTTGATTCCCTGCGTTTAAGCATGTACACAGGTTCAGCGGGATTGGGCAGAAGTTTTATAGGTCTTGATAATTACAGGCGGCTCTTTACGGCGGAACAATATTCACAGCGTTATTGGGGAGCATTTTCCAATACGGTAGTCTTCTTTATTATTCACATGACGGTCCAGAACTATCTGGGAATTTTCTTTGCGTTATTGCTTACAGGAAAATTAACAAAAGGGAAACAATTTTTCCAAACAGTTATTTCCTTCCTGCAACAATGGCAGTGCTTGTTACAGGTTACCTGTGGAAATTGATTTAAATCCCGTTTGGAGCGGCCCGTTTCTGAAATCACCTGGAATGGAATTCCTTGTAAAACCATGGCTTGGAGACAAAACATCCGCTCTTTTTTGCGTTTCACTTGTGTCATGCTGGCAATGGATTGGAATCCCGGTAATGATGTTTGCTGCGGCCCTTCAGGGCATCAATGAAGACTATATTGAAGCCGTAAATATTGAAGGAGCAAGCGCAGGTCAAATTTTCAGGCGGATAAAACTTCCTTTGATAAAACCAGTAGCAGGGATAATCGCAATCCTCACCTTTGTGAATAACTTTAACGCTTTTGATATTGTCTTCTCAATGACTAATGTGAACGGAGCGCCGAATTATTCAACACGCCCTAATCGGCACATTGTTCTACAGGATCGGCATCGCGGGCCAGCATCCTGTAGGTATCCCGGATCCGGGAATGGGAGCGGCAATCGCGGCAATAACTTCTATGGTGCTGTGCCTGGGAGTAATTCCGACACTTCGCATAACGCAGGAGAGAGATTAAAATGAAATCTTTTAGAAACTCCGGGAAATACGGCGGCTTAATTATCTTAACAATCTGGTCATTTATTGTTATCTTTCCACTCTGGATAATGGTGATAAATTCATTTAAGGACAGGCTTTCGATATATCAAAACCCTTTCGGTTTTCCGGAAAAATGGAACTTTATCAACTACACTTCGGTATTAGGAGACAGAAATTTTCTTGTCTATTTTAAGAACAGCATTGTCGCGGTTGTTCTATCGCTCGTTTTATTGTTGATCGCAGGCGGCATGGCATCTTACGCTCTTGCGAACTTATGCTGTAAAATTTCCCATATTATATATTTTTTTTTCATCGCGGGAATGATGCTGCCGATAAAAATTGCTTCAATCAGAATACTGGAACTTATCCGTTATCTGGGATTGATAAACACTGTTTGGTCTCTTATTCCGGTTTATACCGCCATGGGTATACCTATCGCGGTTTTTATACTAACCGCTTTTATCCGTCAGATTCCGCATGAACTTACGGAAGCCGGCATTATTGACGGCGCAAACCGTTTTCGCATATTTACCAGAATAATTGTTCCCCTCCTGCGTCCAGCCCTGGCTGCCACAGCAATCTACAATCTGGTTCCATTCTGGAACGATCTATGGTTCCCCCTGATTAACATAACCGATGACAGGTCAAAAACCCTTCTGCTGGGCGTTACGCGGTTATTCGGCCAGTATCAAACCGACTGGTCAAGAGTGCTCGCTGTCCTTACGTTATCTGCAATTCTTGTTATTCTTCTGTACCTGATGATGAGCAAACAATTCATTAAGGGCCTGACAGCGGGAGCGGTAAAGGGATAAGGTGCAACCTGAGTTTTGTAGCGAATCAAAATTAAAACCTAAAACCCTGTCAGATACTTTCAGTAATTTCCTTCATATAAGGTCAAATGAGACAAATCAAATTTTATTCATACGGGACTGCGTTAATTTCTATCTTATTCGCCAAACAATGAATCAATACCGAGAGGATCTTGTTCTTCTCGTATCCTGTTAGAGACACCTTTTAAAAAGAATTCTTCTGAATTCCAGCAAGCTTCTTCCGCGTCTTCCTTAAAGACAAGGCTGCAGTATTCTATGATAAATTTTTCTATTCCTTTTAGAATGGACTCAAATAATGAAGAATCAAATTTCACATAGTATCTTGCCACACTTCCCTGTGAAAAATTATTATCTATTAATATTTCAGGACAAATTTCCTGCATCTCTTTAAAAGCTTTAATATTATTATGAGTTTTTATGTATGCCTTTTCTGCTGCCTCGGTGTAATCAATTACTCCCGAAGCAAACAAATCATCATCGCCGGGAATATATTTCTTCCCTGAAATACCGGAGAGAACGTAAATAATTAGTTTCTTATAAGTTTCCCATTGCCGTTGAATACCATGCAGATCGTCGATCATTCGGTTGACAGTGTATTCAGAACGATATTTCTTCGCAGGGCGAAAGAGATCGTCTCATCTTTCATCCATAATACGCTTTACATGATCCGGCAGTCCATTTTGAGAGTTAAAGCATTCTTCCCATCTTTTTGGATCAATGGCGACAGAGCCGTCGGCATCCTTTAGAAAGACACCATAATAATGAGTATCCATCGGATTAGACGCATACTCAGCCGAGGGGTTAAACCACAGAGAATTGTTGTTCTTCATAATATACCTCCATAAACGGCAGTAAGCGTTTAACCGTTTACCTGCCAAATCAAGCATTGCCCCCATGGAGGATGTAGTTCCGCATCTATATCGACAGATGCTCACATATAAGATGAAGTTAGGTCGCATAGAACCTTTTTCACCCTATTAATTAATATACAGTATATTTTATATTTTGTCAAATAAAAATTTACAAACTGGCAAACTGTAACATCTATTACATTACACATTTACAGGGTATTATCTTTAATATTTGATACGAGCACCATGTACAGAACGCTTAGGTGGGAGGAAACGTTTCGTAAAATGAGGAAATTGTATGCGTATTTTAACTATCCCTTCTTTCGCCTAATGTTCTAGGTAACTGACGTTTTACCAGTCCGGATAAGAGCCTGCGCAGCATCGAACCGAAGGTTCGCGACCAGGGCTGGCAAAATGTGAGTGTAAAGAGGCGTGGGAATGGGCACAAGCCCATGACCTAGCCGACTGGAACCCAAAATGCCCGAACAGGGCATTTTGTAGTTACCGATTATTAGGCGACGTAATATTTAATCATTTTTAATTTCTTCAAATGCCTTTTTTAATTTATAATAATTTCTAAATAAATCTTCTTCTTGTACATAAATATTATCTGTATCATCATATATTTTTTTACCAGTTTTACATTTTATTTCTTCAATAATTTCTAAACATTTTTTATATGTTTGAAGTGTATATATTTTTTCTATTTTATCATTATTATCTATATAAATTGCATATATTCTCTTTTCCGAGAATACATGGTTATAAAAACGTCCAATAATGAACTTGTTAATATTTTTGTAAATAAATATTTTTTTATCTATATTTATTCTTAAAATGTTTTCAAGGATTATTAATTCATTTTCATTAAAAATAATATTTTGTCTTATTAATTTTATCTTACCAAAAATAATAAATATTATTAAAAGAAACATAGAGCCTAATAAAATTATATATATTCTATCATGTTCATAATAAAAAAATAAAAAAATAAATATAAATACAAATATTATACATATCATATATTTATTTTTTTTTATTAAATATATGATATTTCTAAATATTGAATGTTTTGAACCTTTCATTAAAATAACCTCTACATAATAATTTATTAGAGCCTATTCTATAACTATTTTTATATTTTGTCAAGATATTTTTTAATATAATACTTTAAAAAAATTTATTATGGAAGAATAATATTCATTTTAATAGAATATACTAAGAAATAGATAATATTTTAAGCATTTACCTAATTTTCAATTCAAGAAATACTATATATTTATATCGGTTTTTTTCAGATTCTAGGATTAATTCATTTTATTAAAAAGTATTTTTCCCTTTTAATGTTTCTAAATTTAATAATGCGCCTTTTATATATAAAATATTATTAATAAAATTTAATCCGCTTATTAAAAGGAATAAGTTTAGTGGATTATTACTGCTAATTAATTCTAATATTACATCTATTATTACAAGTATTATTCTAAGAACAATTGTAAATGATGATAAATAAATAAGTAATTTCGCCTTTAANATATTTTCTTTATATTTTATACCAAAGATACCTAAAATTATAAAAAAGATATAACTTATTAAATGTATTATACCNAGAATATCTAAATATTCAANATTAAAACGTGATATAATTAATACAGTAAAAGGATAAATTCCAAAAANAATAAANATTATTCCAGTTACAAAAAGAATCAATTTCCCCTGTGAGGAATTAGAATTTTTTGAATCACAATTTATACAAATATTATCATTATTAAGTAATTTTTGACCACATTTTTCACAAATATTAATTTCATTCATATTAAACCTCTTTTACTTTATTCTATAAATATAAATCATTTTTGGTTCTATTTCTCCAACAGCGCCCTGAAATAAATATAATACATCATTATTAATAAAATATAATAATGTATTATTATATAAATATATTTGCCTTAATATGTCCATTTTATTTTCAAAGATTAAATAATTTTCATTGATTTCAAATGTAGTATTATTTTCAACATTAATATCTCCATTTATATTATATTCAATAATATTTAATTTATTATCAGAAAATAT
>JGI24695J34938_10001646_pt1 | contig 18586 bp, 15 predicted proteins | sample TergutCo191P3_FD_34938 | JGI IMG/M metagenome (IMG submission 34938)
ATTCAGCGGACAGATGCGGTCAAGGCTTTTCGCGAATTCATTTGTAAAACCTGCCGGCATATGTTGAACTACCACAATCGGGACTTTTAGATCGGCGTCTATGTTTGAGAAAACCACGCGCAAAGCGTCCGGCCCTCCGGTGCTTATACCGATGGCGATTATTTCCGTGTTCGCGGGGTTCCTCAGCCTGGAAGGCGCTGACGCCGGAGTTACAGGCGCGGCGGCAGCCAGTTTAAAATGAACGGCTATATCAGAAACCTTATCGGAAGGAGTTTTTGGCTTATATTCCGAAGGCATCAGAAGTTTCTTGCCATGATGCTTACGGTAAGCGCCTCCGTAACCGAGAAGTTTGGTAACAATAGTTTCCTTTACTACATGAATATCATCGGAAATTGAACCAGAAGGTTTTTGAACAAAGTCGCTTGCCCCTAACGAAAGGGCTTCCATTGTAATTTCAGCGCCTTTGGCGGCAATCGAAGAAAGTATAACAACAGGAATGTCGATTCCGCGTTTTTTACGTTCTTTTAGAAATTCAATCCCGTTCATTTCCGGCATCTCAAGATCGAGGCAAATAACATCAGGTTCTACGCGGGGAATCTTTTGAAGGGCGAATAAACCATTCATCGCTTTTTCCGCGACAATCAGTCCCGGCGTATCTTCGACCATCTTGCCGATTAAGTTGCGCATTAAAGCGGAATCATCTACGATTAATACAGATATTTCATCAGACACGAATTTCTCCTAAGAATTTTTACAATAGAGTGTTGCCCATTCGGTTTTTAGAAATTCGAATTTTGTATTCATTCCAAATAATGACTCCGAATGACCGATAAATAAAAATGACTTTGACGCCATCGCGTCCCAAAACCGGCCCATTACACCAGTTTGAGCGACTTCATCGAAATATATTATAACATTCCTGCAAAAGACGACATCGAAATTCCTCTGCCCTGAATCGTTTTTAAGATTGTGATAGTCAAATCTGATTTTAGATTGTATGTCGGAGTGAATTTTATACCCGCCGTCAACCTTATCGAAATATTTCGCGAGGTAATTGTCGGGTATACCAACAATACGGCTCTCGGCGTAGAAACCTTCTTTCGCTGTCATGAGGCATTTTAACGAAATATCGCTGGCTGTAATATCATAACTCCATGATTTGGGGAGGATTTCGCTTAAAAGCATCGCAATGGTGTACGGTTCCTCGCCTGTTGAGCATCCGGCGCTCCAGATTTTAATTGACCCGGGAGCCTTTTTGATTTTATTAATAAGTTCTGGAATGACAAATTTTTCGAATGCGTCGAATTGCGGCTGGTTTCTGAAAAACCTTGTAAGGTTTGTGGTTATGGAATCTAAAAAGCCTTTAAGCTCTTCCTTATCAGACTTGATTCTATCTAAATAAGTACCAACATTACCAACACCTCTCTCGCGCAACCGCTCCTTTAACCGGCTTTCTAATATTGAGCGGTTTGTTGGCGTGAATGTTATTCCGCTCTCCGCGTAAATAAGCGCTCGATATAATTCAAAATTAGCGTCATTAAGAAAATCAGTATCAGCCATATATATATTTTAAGACGCAATTTAATACCTGTCAATGGTAATTATAAACAGGTGCCAAAAAAGTGACAGTCATGCTAGATTTATTATAAGATGCGTTTAAAACTTCAATTTTTGAAAAAACTCATATAATATTGAGTTATCGCGGAGAAAAACCGTTTATGAACTTGGATTTACGCGCGCCGATAATTTATGAAAAAACTGATGAAGCACCAATTATATCAGGGGTAAATGACGAATTTCTGCAATGTTATATAATAAACCCCGATCAAGGCCGCAGCATTGAGCCTGATCCGCCGCGGTTTCTGGATAATTTGTCATTTACCGGCGTGAAAACATTATCTGTACATGATATTCCGCCGTCTTTACAGGTTATTTTACCCGCCGGGCATTACCTCTTTACACAGGAAAGAAACGAAGCGGTGTTGAGCATGGATAAATGGCTGGAGCTGGCGATTGAACAGCAGAAAGACGGTTTATGGGAGCGGCAGAAACCGGAAAACCTCTTATATATCAGATTTTTATATGAAGACGGCGGGTATGTAACACAGGTTTTCCGGCCGGTTAAAAAATAGCAGCTATAGGTTTTCTCAAACACCGGAGTTTAAAGCCCTGATTGATATAAGAATACGCTAATTCAAAATTTTTAATGTTATAATGTAATTATGAATAAGAATGTTTTATCAGGTTTAATGATATTTTTATTTATATTAATCACCGCTCCGGCGGAAAGTCAAATGCGTTCATTGGATGAACTATTCACAGGCCTAACCGAAGACCAGAGAGAAGAAATTTTCGATTCCAGAGGTTTCTCAAACACCTTTTTACGTAATGAGACCCCGCAGATTACTCCCGCCGCAGGCAGCGGCATCAATCTTATGCCCATCGTAATGGAAAAAATACCGGCTCAATTAGTCGAAGTGCTCGCGGTAGTTCCTTATAACACCAGGCCTTTATACAGACTTGATATTTACAACGCGTTTGGAAGGATCAGAAATTTATCCGCATATAGGATTAATTCCCGATCCCGCGGGAATATCCCGCTTTTTGAAGAAACTACCCGTTTAGAAGCCCCTAACAGAAACAGGCCGATACCCGATCCTCCACCGGCTTTGATAGTCCCCGCGTCAGATACTGTTTTTTTACGCATTAAAGACTCTTTCTTCGGGAACACGTATTTCAGAGGGACTTTCACTTTAAATGCTGCTCATGGAATAACCTACAGGCTGACAAATACCGCCGCTGTCTGGTACCTGATATTCCCGGTTATGGGAGCGGAACAATTAGCGCTTGTTGTTCACGCGGAACCAATAGATGAAGGAGTGCTTCTGTACGGGCTGGCCGGGATTGATATACCAATGTATATCGCGACCACTATAAATCTGACAGCCAACATAAACATGCGCATAAGGGTGATAATGAACTGGCTAACTGATAGTTTATCGGCGATAAAGTGAATCATCCGCCTATGGTTTTAAAGCAGACTGATACTGGAAACTTCAAAGTTTTACAGCTTCTACCATATAGCGGATGTCATACCCGTTATCAGCGACACGCCTCATTTCGATGATAAAAATAATGGAACTTCCGGCGGCGTCAATAAGCACCCTTTTTATATTATACTGCGCTATCCGCTGACGGATAAAATTGGGAGCGCCGACTGTATATGGCTTTGACTGGCCGGCTGGCGAAGTCGCTGTCAGCTCAATGTGAAACCTGGAACTAAGGTTTTGCCCCGAGCCGGTAATAACCGGAATTAAGCGGGCGGAATAATTGTACCCGGAAAGAAAATCGCGGAAGGTGATCTGCTCTCCGCGCTCCGGAGGATTTTCATCTCTAGAAATATAAAGAGGCAGACCCTGATTCTGAAAGCTGATATTATAACGGCTTGTCAGAGCTGCGTTGTCTGATACTAATTGATGCAAAATGCCGGAGCCGTCCTGACCGGCCCTTATCGCGGAATCCTGCGTGCGGTTGATCCTGCCGTTAGGAACAAAGGTGTTGCCCGCGACATCAATCACATATAAATCCGCCCAGGGACGCAGAGACGGAGATAACACCCCATATTGGCCGAACATATAATTTCTGCCATCCGGCGAGAATCCCAGATCAACAAAAACAGCGGTATCTCCGGCCCATAAAGCAGAAACACATGTTAATAAAATGAATATGATTAAAATTTCTTTATTTTTCAATAACATAGAGTTCCCCTTAGTTCCCATTATCGGAACCGCGAAGGTAAAACTGTAGTTTTAATCGTTTCAGGTCTTTTCCAATAGCCGGTAATGATGGTTTTGGGATTATCCTTGTTAATAAGCGCTTTATTAGCTAAAATGGATTATGACACTTTCCGAAAGAAACGCCTTTTTTAAAGCGGGAATTATCATTTGCGCTGTTTGCGCGCTTTTTATACTGGCTGCTTCTTTTATAACAATACCTCTTTACGGGATACATACACCGCTAAATAATAATCTATCCGCTGATGAAGGAAACAGCGCGTCCCCTGAAGAAGAAGCTGCTCAATCCATTGAAGAAGAGGACAGCGTTCCTCCTGAAGACAAACCGCGTCAGCCGCCGAACATTCTTTTTTTTATAACTAACAGTATAATAAAAAATAATTTTTACGCGGTTCACGCTTCAATGTCATTATTAGCTATTTTTTCCTTAGCAGGAATGTTATTGATTTATTATTATTTTGAACGGACATCAGCCCCGGAAATTCTTTATGTCGCTTTTTTTACGATATCATGCGCTTTCGAGGTTATCCGCCTTGCCGTGCCATTGCGTCTCGCGTTAAATTTCCCGTCTGTATATACGCGCGCCGCGATGCAGATACTGCTCTTTGCTAGGTTCTTCGGAATTTTTTCGCTGTTTGCCGCAAGCGTATGTTCAGCAGGGCTGGAAGTACAAAAAATCCGCAATGTCGTCTTTATAATTATTATCGCGGCTATGATAATTACATTCGGCATTCCGGTTGATGTATTAAGCTGGGACGCAGGCTTTAACTTAGCTTATGGCTATAGTTCCATGTTCGCTTTAATTGAACTGGCTGTTTTCATTACCACTGTAATAGGTTTTTTAATAACCGCGAAGAACAAGGAATCAATGGAATATGTCTATGTCGCGGTTGGAATTGTTATTACACTAATCGGCAGGAACATTCTTTTAAATACCGGCAGTTGGATCGGGACTGTACCCGGAATATTGCTGTTATCATCCGGGACATATGTGTTATGTTCTAAGCTGCATAAAATACATTTATGGATGTGACGCGCGATTTATAAAAAGCTCGCTGCAAAAAATTAAAACAAATTAACATTAACACAGATTTCTGATTTTTTATCCTGTTTATCCCTATTTGTATTCTTTTTGATCTGATAAATTTCCGGAGCCGTCAATCGTTATATTAAAATCATAAGCCGTTTTATCACTTGGATTTAAACATGCTGCCCCTTTAGAAATTAAGCTGTTTAACGCGTCTTCCATTAGCGCTTCTTCCGCTTCCGCTTTATCCAATCCCGCGTCCGCCGGGTAAAAATCGCCAACTTTCAGCCTGACCTTGTATGCCACTCTTAGTATTTTTCGCTCGGCTTCCGAAAAATCATTAATGTTCATAAACTTCTCCTTGATTGAATTATGTCATTTTGTGCAGGAAAATCCTTATCTATTATTTTAATTGGCGCTTCATAAATGTCAACTGTATCACCTTCGTTATTGATTACAAAATCATGTCATCATTATCAATAAACTGGTTTTCTTTTTACTCCAATTAATACGCTGTATAAATCTCATGTACATTTTTTGCCAGTGTTTTTACTTTTAGAATTGTAATAGTTCCTGTTTTATCAACCTTTAAATCCAGGCGGTAAATTTCATCCTTGCAATCCGCGGCGCACGAAACATTAAAACTTCCGTCATTATTTTTCGTTACTTCCATCGGGCGGTACCATTCATTTATTATTTTTTGAATTTTTGGACGCGCCTTATCGCTGATATAGCCTTCGTTTAACGCTTCTTTTATATAGTATAAATGATGTCCCCAATCCCATTCCAGAGCAAAGCGGATATACTGCCTTACTGTGTTAGAATTAATGACAAGATACTCCCTGCAATAGCTGTAAAGATTCTGCAGATTACACTTGTAAATTTCCCAATTTTTATAAGAAGGCGGGCTGTCCTGCTTCGCGGTAGTTTTAAGGCGGGCAAAAAAATCATTTTCATGAGGAGGATGACCGGGTACTCCGCTTCTTCTTTGGACGTGATAATGCTCAAATTCCAAAAGAAATGAATGTTGTCTTTTGGAAATTAAAGATTTACCCAAAGAAAAAAAGCCGTCTTCAAACTCGGGGTTTTTTTGAAGGGCTTTAATAAACGATTTTAAATTTTGATCTGAAAGCCCTTCAGAAATTCCGCCTAAGGCGCAAGTATGATTCCACTGGATTGATTTACCTGCCGGAGGTTCTTCCGGAAAACCCATTAATGATATTTCTTTTTTATATTTATTATTTGTTTTACTTATCTCAACAAGGTAAAATTTGATTTTCCTTTCCAGTGCTGTTATAAGGGCTTCACTATACTTGTAACGTCTGCATAAAAATAAATCGCCGGTATAAAAATACCCTGCTCCTCCGTCATAGGCGATCAGCTCTTTTTTGGTAATTCCCGCCGCATAAAACTGGCAGGTTCGCGTTTCTGTATTTACAATTTGTTTTTTGATTTTCTCAGGCTTTTCCTCTGTTTCCTGATCATATGAAGAATAATTAACTACTTCGGCATTATACTTTTTTCCAGTCTGAGCTATGGAAACATCATAATCTTTCAGCTTTAATTTATTGGCTTTCTCATAGGCTTTTATTGCTTCAATCTCGGAAAAGCTGAAATGCCGGTTACACATTTTTGCATCATCTGTAAAGTAATTTCCGTCTCCATTGGAATCTAGCTCATCATACGCCAGAAGCTCATTTTGAGATTTACCAATCGCGGAGAATGTGCACCGCTTATGCGGCGAACACAAATCACGCGGCGCGCGCTTCTGACGGAAGGCGCTTACTTCTTTTTTTTTCGTCCGCGGCGCTGGTTTTGATTTTTTCATCTTCTAGTTATACTCCATGTTTTTACGCGGTACTTCTTCGAGTATAATACAATGTTAAAAGAGAAAAATATATTGATAAATCGTGCCTTTTTATGGATAATTGTTGCTCTACAGGCCCGCGATCCGCGCTGCTGTTTTAAAAAATGACAGCTTTACTGAATCACCCTAACCCTATTTCAAAAATCGCGAGGATGCGGTATGAGCCGGAGCCAAACGCGCTTAACCTAAAAATATAAGCTGTGTCAGAGCGGACGCTTATTACCAGTTTCGCGTTACGGTCAACATAATCGCCTATCCATGTATCATCATTCTCGGAGATGTACTCATAGTTTTCAGAGAAAACTGTCAAAACTGTATCTGTGCTGCCTTCGGTTTCAACGGTGAGAATTCCCCCGTCAGGCGATCTGACGATATACCAGTGATTTTCACCTTGTTCGATATACCCGTTAATGAATGTTCCGGGCGCTAATACAATTGGAACCGGGAGCGAAATTTCTCCTTCCTGATAATATACCTGATCGCTTGATTCGGCGTAAAAGGAAATGCGGACTTTTGTTGTATCTGTCTGTATTATCTGGTCATCCCATGTAAATATTTCCGCTCCGGCAGGGTACAGCTTTACTTCACCGCCGTCGCCGCCCAAAGAAATCCACCATGAATAAACCTCATTTATGCCGGAACCGGTCTTTTGAAAATTGCTGGCGTGATACGCGTTGTCAAAAAGTCCTTCCGGTGTCAGCTCGCTTATGTTACCGCGCCTGTTTACCCATGTTCCGGCGAAGTCAGATAAATTTCCCGCGAGAATTTTCGCGTATGGGCCGGAACTTTCTACAGCCGCTGCGTGCCCATCCCGGTAATATACATCCGCGCTTACCGCGGAACGCTCGATCATTCCGGCTTCAATATATAAACGGTCTTTTGTTGTATCTGTTCTTACATTTCCGCTGTAATGAAAAAATTCCAAACCGGCGGGAATTAAGTTGATCCTGTAGCTCCATTCTTCCATGACAGGATTGCTGTACCAGTAATAATAATTATTCTCATCGCGGCTGGCGCTTCCCGCTCTTTCCATGTCACTCAACGTTCCGTTTGATCTTAGCTGTATTCTGTCTCCGCGGCCGTTAACCCATGTTCCCGCGAAATCAGAAAAATGCCCGTCCATGATCGCGGTATACGGATAGCCAAAACCGGCTGGCAGCGCTTCGTAATCATCACCGGGACTGTATCCTTCTTCCTCTGTACTGGCCCTTGCGTCTAAAGAAGCGGAGGCGGTGCCCTTGCTACAGGCTGTAAAGACAAGCGCAGTTAACATAATAACCGCAGACACTTTCCGCGCAATTGTAAAAAACTTTTTCATGGATGCTCCTTTTGTTTTTATTAGTGTATCATTCATCATTATACCTCATGTATGAGTATATTCTATAATAACTTTCGGATCAAATTTTCCGTCTCTCCCGGCTTCCAAAAACGGAGTCAGTATGTCTTTTACGCTGCCAGTTTCCAGGCTTGTTCTGATATAGGCTGTCGCGCTTCCAGCTCGATGGAACATTATCCCGGGAGCGGATTTATAGATTTCTTCCGCTTTGTCCGCGTCTTCCATACCTGCCCAGCCGATGATAACCGCGAGACTCTCGTTATTTTCAGCTTCGAGTTCCCACTTCCAGTTTCCGGCGGGCTTAATTTCTTTAACCGTAAATAGGCATCTTCCTGACTCCTCTGAAGTATTAGAATTGAGGTTGAAAAAATTATATGCCGCGATTATTTCATCTTTACTTGGCGTTCTTTCAATATTAGCAGGTTTTTTAACAGCAGCGTTAGACGCCATGACAGAGCGGTTAAAATCATTATCAAGGTTTATTAAAGACTCCGGTTTAGGCGGATAAACAAGCGGATTCACGGACGGATAAACTCTTTCTACGCTTTCTTCAAGCTTGATAATTTCAACTCCTGAGTCAAACGGCCCGGTCTTGTCTATCCACGAGCCGCCGCTGTCTGCTCCCTTGAACAAGAACGCCGGGTTTTTAGGACACATAACGCTTTTGATTTTATTATTACAAAACGCCCTTTGCCCCAGATATGTGAGCCTGTCAGGCAGAATTACGCTTTTTATCTGATTCTCCTCAAACGCCGACTCGCGTATTGATTTTACGCTTTCCGGTATTGTAACGCCGGTAAGCTGATTGTTCATGAACGCGCCGTTTTCAATTGATATAAGGTCATCGGGCAACGCAGCGCTTGTAAGCGCGTTATCTGCAAACGCGCTCTGTGAAATAAAAGCAATGCCTTTGGGAATAGTTATATGTTTTAGCTTGTTTTTGAAAAAAGCTTTTACTCCTAAAAAAATAACGCTGTCAGGAATTTCAACTTCGGTCAGATTATTCGCCGAGAACGCGTTCGTTCCGATATATGTAACGCCCTTGCCGATTGTTACTTTTTCCAGCCCGCAGTTTTCAAACGCTCCTCTTTCAATTTTTAAAACGCTGCCGGGAATAATAACCTGAGTAAGTTGTCTGTTATTCTGGAACGCGTAAGTTCCGATAATTTTTACGTTATTGCCAATTGTTATGTTTTTAACCGCGCCGCAGAAACCAAGCATGTGGGTTTCAATTTCTGTTATGCTGTCCGGGAAAACAACGCTGGTTATTTTATCGTTACGGAGCTGTTTAATCTCTATAACAGGCAGCCCCATAATCCGCGATGGAAAATTTATATGTGTATCCTTTCCAATATAATCATCAATGATAACGCCTTTATTATCTTTTGATTTTCTCCACTTGAAATCTTCCGGTTTTGTGCATTGGTAGTTATCGCTCCCGAACGCGGGAACGGACGCATTTTTATCAAACGTATTATACCCGCTCATTACAATGCCGGCTGTATCGATCGCGTTCTGGTTTTCATTGCCGAATTTATTTTCTAAAAGCCCCGGAATCTCTTGTTTTATTTGTCTGATGTTGTCCATACATTTTCTATAACATAGTACAACATTAAAAAATTTTAAAACAATAGAATATTGTACAGTCCTTGCTGTACTTTTATTCAGTTTTTATTGTACTTTTAGATAGACCTGCAGAAGAAGCGATAAACAACCGGTAATGCAATTGACATAAAGATCCATGCTGTATAGGATATAACCATGTGGGCGGTCTATGCTTTTTTATCAGCGTTTTTCGCCGCGTTAACCGCGATTTTAGCCAAAGCCGGGCTTCAGGATATCAATTCCAATCTCGCGGTCGCGATAAGAACAGTTGTCGTTTTACTAATGGCATGGGCAATTGTTTTTATCACAGGAAAACATAACGAAATCGCGAATATCGGAAATAAAAATTTAATATTTTTAGTTTTATCTGGGATAGCGACCGGTTTATCATGGCTATTTTACTACAAGGCTTTACAGATTGGCGAAGCGTCTAAAGTAATACCTGTTGATAAATTCAGCCTTGTAATAGGTATAGTACTGGCTTTTTTAGTGCTAAAAGAGACGATAACAATAAAAGCAATTATCGGCGGGCTTTTAATAACGATAGGCACATTTGTCTTGATTTTTTAATGAGAAACTTTTTTATCCTTTCGCTTCATCATAACTCGCGAGGATGCGGTAAGAACCAGCGCCAAAACTTTTTAATCTGAAAAAATAAACAGCGCCGTAGGGGGCTGAAACAAAGATTTCCAGTTTCGCGTTACGTTCAACAATATTGCCAATCCATGTATCGTCATTATAAGCGATACTCTCATAAGAGCTGTTAAACGCCTCCAGAGTTGTATCTGTCGCGCCTAACGTTTCAACAGTCAGCGAGCCGCCTGTCGTGAGTTTAACGCTGTACCAGTGTTCCTGATCCTGCTCTATGTACGCGTTATGGAATGTTCCCGGCGCAAGATCAGCCGGAGCGGGATACGGGTTAGCGCGCGCGATAATCTCAAACTGAGCAGGGGTTTCGTTAACAGCAGTCAGTCTGAAATACCATGTCTGCCCCGGCCTTACTTCCATATTTATCAGGGCATTAAAATTACCGCCGCTGTCGTTATCGCTGAGTATGTATTCAAAGTCTGTGTTGTACATTTCAAGAACAGTATCAGCGCCGCCAAATGTTTGAACATTAAGAACGCCGGGCGCGTTTATATTCACGCTGTACCAGAATTCCTGCCCGCTTTCTATAATGCCGCGCTCCGATCCTGAATAAAGAGGCGTAATAACCGGCATCGGCCTGAAAGACGCCTTAATCTGATACGCGCCGCTGATATCACTGCTAAAACCTTTTAATTCAAAAAGATAGGTGGCATCCGCCTCAGCGATAAATTCAATCCTTGGATTTAAACCGTTCCAGTCATCATTTTCCGTAATGTAATTACGCTGCGCGTTATATGCAATGAGGTATGTGTCAATAAAACCGCTGATTTCTACGGTTAAAAAACCAGCCTGAGCCGTCCTTACGCTGTACCAGTTCTCCTGACCGGAATTTAAATTCCCGGAAATGGTTGAATCAATTCGCAGTTCCTGAAGGCCGGTTGAACCGGCTGTCTGACTCTGCGGCGCGGCAGAAGCGCCGGGCGCGCGGTATGTGAATGCCGTAACGGTTGTGCCGCCGTTCGGGGATGTCATTGTCTGCCTGGTTGGATATCCCGCGAAATCATACTCGTATATGTAAGTATATAAACCGCCTCCATAACTGACACTGCTGTCCCTGCGTTCAACAATGTTATTATGAAGCCCCATATTAAACATATATTGTAAAAACCATTTTGGTGTTTTGCAGTGATAAAACGGCGATATCATATCATCGTATTGATATTCAACGGTAATCTCAATTTTTTCACCTGACAGATCAATATCAAATTCATAAGACGCGGCGGTAATCTGCTTAATTAAGTTGCCGCCCTGATACTGATATGAAGTATCTGATTGCTCGCCGATTCCTGCCGATATTGACCTGACGGTGTATCCGTCGTTGTTCACGGTTAAACTGGATTCAGAATGAAAACGGTTAATGCCGATTAAATTCCTTCCTATATGAAAATCCATTGCCTCGTAATCCAAATCCCGGCCGGCGGTATTCGCGGTTCTCACAACATTCACAAGATCGCCGCCGCTGTAAGTTAACGTAAGCGCTTCATTATCCTGATTCATAATTTTGATGATGCGGTTCTGGTCATCGTACTCAAACCTTGTCACTTCATCATATAACGATCCAAAACGGGTCATGCTTTCCGGCAGTTTTACTTCGCCGGTAAAAACAGCGCCGCTTTCCGATGCGTTAAAATCCCTCATCCCCGCTGTTTGAAGCTCAGCGCCGGCGTTCCTGTTACAGGCTGAAAAAGCCATCGCCGCAATTAAAGCGATACAAGAAACGGCTTTTTTAACGCTCATGCCAAAATTCCTTATGTTAATGAAACGCGGCGCTGACTATTCTTTATTCCATGTTCGCGAAAATGCGGTAAGAGCCGTTATTAAAAGAAGTTAGTCTAAAGAGATACGTAGTGTTGGCTCTGACATTATTTATTCTTATCCTCGCGTTATAATCATCATTATCATCATTTCGCTCAAGGTGCTCATAAGAGTCAGTGTAAAGATCAAGTACAGTATCGGTAGAGCCGGTCGTCTCAACTGTAAGATTTCCGCTTCTTGTTGTCCTGACGCTGTACCATGTTTCATTACCATATTCTATATACGCGCTAATGAAGGATCCCGCCGCCAATGCCGTTGGAGCCGGATATGGCTGATAATTCGCGAATATCCGGTACGCTCCGCTTGTACTCTCATCGCTGCCTTTTAAAAGATAATAGTATGTTTTTCCCGCTTTAACTTCGATTCTTATCTTCGCGTTATAGTTTACAACATCGCCGGTCCAAAAATCATCATTTTCTGTTACATATTCATAATTATCAGTGTAATGTATCAAGTGCGTGTTTGTATTGCCTGTTGTTTCCACCGTAAGATATCCGTTCTGAACCGCGCGGACGCTGTACCAGTACTCTCCGCCTGATGAAATTGTTCCATTCAAAAAAGATCCGACGCTAAGCGCGGTAGGCGTAGGGAACGCCTGCACATTTGTCTGCACGCGGTACGCTCCGCTTGATGCCTCCGAATAAGTTTTAACAGCGAAAAAATAAGTCTTGCCTGCCGCGACCTGCAGCCTGACTCTGGCGTTCAAAGAGTCTCCGCTGTCATCATCAGAAGCTAAAAAATAGAAATTCTCATCATAAGCGTCCAGAAGAGTATCAGTGCTTCCTGTTGTTTCAAATATAAGATAACCGCTTTGATTAGGACGGACATTGTACCAGTTCTCCTGTCCGTAAATGATGTTTCCGCTTACAGCCGCGCCGGAGCGCAGTTCGGTCATCGGTTTTGAATCAGCCAGAATTATATAAGAGCCGCCGCGGTCGCTGTTTAATATTCTCAGCTTAACAAGATAGTTAGTATTAGCCTGAACAGCGAATCTGGCCCTCGCGTTTGGATAACCAGCGCTGTCATCATCCGATGTAATAAAATTTCTCTGTGCGTCATAAATCTCAAGATACGTATCAAGGGTGCTGTCGGTTTCAATAATAAAAAGACCTGTCTGAGCGGGTCTTACGTTGAACCATATCTCCTGACCGGGATTGATATTGCCCGATAAGAATGAATTGACGCGCAATTCCTGAGTCTGCTGCGCGAAAAGAATACCGGCAGCCGCCAGCATAATAATGAATAAACCTGTGAATTTTCTGGTCATATAATCTCCTTTTTATATACTAACAAAACCACGGTTAGTATATATACAATATACATGAAATCCTGCGTTTTTTCATGTTTTTGGAAAAAATTTAATACAGGTCTCTGTCTCCTTCAAACACATCAGGAGTGGTTTGCCCGTTTCTGTTGGTAGGAATATCCCTGATTGTGAGCGCGTAGCCGCCGTCTCCGAGTGAGTAAGTAAACCATTGCGGAACCTGACTCATATCAAAACCATCATGAAAACCGGTAAAGCGGATTACGCCGTCTTTCGCGATTAGTTTCGCGTCTCCTTCCTTTGCCATATCACTAAGTAATATGTTAAGGTGTAAAACAATATCGGAGCTTCCCGAAAGTGAATTGGCGGAAAATTGTATTGTTTTAGAATAAAAGTCGCCAATAACCTCACCGTCATTGTCAAAATCCGTACCAGTCCATAAATACTGCAAATTGGCGTCAATGTCATAACTGATAACTCCCGCTTTGGCTGCCCTTGGCGATCCCGATGATGTAACAGCCGCGTTGGACGCGCAAGCCGCCGTAAAAAATACAATTATCGCGGCGCATGAAGCAGCTCCCAAAAATTTAACCTGCTTATACATAAAAACACTCCTTTTTATCTGTAAAATAATATTACTCAAACTGAGCAATACAGGATAATGTAATTTAAAAAAATTAAAAAACAATAGACAAAAGTCCAGAGTTTACTGTACTTTTGGCCAAACACCGCTGGACTTTTGGACAGGGGATTTCGGCACGATTAAGCCCTGACTTACAGCGTATATCGCGAATTTGGAAATACTGTCAAACCCTGATTTATCCAGTATCGAGGAAATGTACTGCTTTATCATTGATTCCGATACACCAAGATTTTTCGCGATTTCGCCGCGCGCCGTTCCCTGACAAACATAGTTGATTACAGAAAGTTCTTTTTCGGTAAAAACCTGAGTAAAAGGAGATATGTCTGCGGGGCTAGGATAAATGCCGGAACCCTTCATGGTGCTTCGAATGACATAAACCAGATGATCAATTCCTGAGCTTTTATGCAGATAACTGTGCGCTCTAATTTTCATCGCTTCTTCTATAAACGTAATTTCAGGATAGCTTGTCATTACAACAACTTTGATATCCGGCATTTCCTCGCGTATTTGTTTCGCGATTTGCAGCCCGCTGCAGCCGGACTTAGTCACAATGTCTATCAGTATCAGGTCCGGATTTAGCTTACTGCAAAGCTGCGGCGCGAGCGAGGCGTCGTCCGTAACACCGGCGACTTCCATATCAGGCTGTCTGCTGATATGTTCTTCAAGCAGGTCGCGCATTAAAATTTGATCCTCAACAATTACTATTCTAGCCATTCTTTTATCCTTTCCAGCGCTTTATGATTATCATCGTCCATGAGAGCGTCATAAATATTAAAATAAAGTACGCGTTCCGCCGGAGTGAGCGCCGCCGTTCCAAGTTCTTTTACGGTTTTCCCGGCAGCTTCAGTATCGCCGTCCTCTAACGCCTTTCGCAGCCGCTGTACAATCTCAGCCGCGGCAGGTTCATCACGCGTTTGGTTTTCCGCCCATGCCCGGAATTCCCCGCGGCAGGATCCAAGCAAACTAATCACGGCATCCGCGTCTTTACGCTGAGCGGCGCTTATGAGTTCCGGCAGCGCCGTAATTTGTTCCGACTGCGGCATTGTTTTAAATGACTCCAGCAAATCGGATAAACGCCTGAAATACTCATCGTCAATTTTCCGGCCCAATGCGCCGCTTCCCGCGTTTATCTCAAAAGCGGCGCGCAGATGATTCAGCATATCAACCCGCTGTTTAATAATTTCCCCAGTAAAAACAGCGCAGGCCGCATCCCCGTCGCTGAAGCCCCCTTCTTCCGCATCAGGTTTTTTATCACCGGTTTTTATCAGCCATTTCCTGATTATATCGTTTAACGTCTGGCTTTCTACAGGTTTCGCGATGAAATCCGTAAAACCCTGCTCCAGATAGTATTCCTTCATGCCGCGCAGGGCGTTAGCTGTTAAAACTATAACAGGAACTTTCGCGTAACGCTCGTTTTTTCTGACTGCTTTCATGGTTTCTATTCCGTCCATTCCGGGCATCATGTGATCCATAAGAATCAAATCGTAGCATAAATTTTGTTTATCCGCGCCTTGAAACGCGTTAATTTTTTTCAGGGCTTCCTGCCCCGAAGAAGCGGTATCTACCTGTATGCAAAATGGTTTTAACTGCTCTCTGATTAACAGAAGATTATTAAGATGATCATCTACAGCCAGAATTGTGAAACGCGGAGCGTCCGCGCTGCCGGCGTATTTTCCCATTATTCCCGGTAAACTGCCAGTCATTGGGACATGCTGACATCGGCGCAGCGCGGCGGCTGTTTCTTCCCCAATAACTGAAGTATCACATCTCTGTTGAAAAATAAAAACTGTAAAACACGAGCCCTTGCCGTAATCGCTTTCTACGGTAATATCCCCGCCCATCATCTGCGCGATTTTTTTTGAGATAGAAAGCCCAAGACCGGTGCCTTCAACTTCTTTATTTGACCGCGTGTCGAGCTGCGTGTAATCAACAAAAAGTTTCCCGATATCTTCGGCCCTTATTCCAATGCCGGTATCCGCAACAGTAAAAGTAACAAGCGCCAGATTGTCCTGTACCTCCTTACTGCTGATTGTTAGCTGCACTCTTCCTTCTTTTGTGTATTTTATCGCGTTGGAAAGAAGGTTATTCATTATCTGCTTTACGCGAAGCTCATCGCCTGTCAGTCTCGCGGGAAAATCCCCGCTGATTTCCAGAGTAAACCGGATAAACTTTGATCCTATCCTTATCATGTTCATATCCACGATGCTGCTGATCATGGAAGCGGTATCATACTCCTCAGGGTTAATTTCAAATTTCCCGGAATCCAGTTTTGATAAATCCAGTATATCATTGATAATCCTAAGAAGATGAAGACCGCTCTGATGTATGCGCGTAACGTTATCCCGCGTCTGCTTTGCAGACGACGTCTGCATAGACGATGGCTGCTTCGCGGACGACGGCTCGTTTTGCAGCGACTTGTTAATTTCAATTTCTGAAAAACCAATAATCGTGTTTAATGGAGTGCGCAATTCATGGCTCATTGCAGCGAGAAAATCGCTTTTTGCCCGCGAGGCGATTTCCGATTTTTTATTAGCTTCAATCAACTGAATGTTCTGCTTCTCCAATGCGGTTTCAGAGCGCGCGATATATATATTAATGATAATCAATATGAACAGGATCAGGAAAAGCATGCTGAAAAACACCGTATTCAGGGATTGATCTATCGCTAAAAGACCCGGCCCCGGATAATACGCAGCGAGATACCATTCCATTTCGGGAATCGGGCTGATATAAAAAACCTTGTCTTTATCAATAAAAAAATATCCTTCCCTTATTTTAAAGTCTTCACCGTACTGTCCGGAAATAAAATTATTATTCGCAGGCGCGACTTTCATTATGCTGGCCAGTGACTCGCCTAAATGCTCATCAAGGCGCACTTTATTAAAAACAAGATCATAGTCCGCGGCGGTTGTAATTTCATCGTATTTGTTAAAAGTATAAATTGTGATATTTTCATCGAAATCCTTGTAAGCGTTGGCGATAAAATCCGAGAACTCAGTCAGGTCAATGCCTGTGCCAAGCATCCCAAGAGGATACTTGCGACCGTCAGTAATATTAAAAACAGGAATATTAATCCATAAATTTATCTGCTGCATGTTAGGGTTATAATTAATATTAAAGTTATACTGTTCTGTCCTGTAAAGCGTTAGATCATACCAGTACGATTCAGGATCATCAGGGTTTACAACATAAGGAGCGTTCCCTGTAGAATAAAAAATATTATCAATGTCATTTACCCAAAAGACCACCTTTAAATTAAAATGTTCCTGATATTCATTAAATTCGTTACGCGCCAATGATTCAAGCTCCTGATCATGGGGATTCATAAAATACTGCCGGATAACAGGGGTATCAGCCAGCTTGCGCACCAGCGCAAGTTCGCTGTTCACTACAGAAGCAAGCCGCAGCCGGATTGTCTCAGACGCGATAGATAACTGCTGCCTAATAAAAGAATGGTTGATTTGACGCACAGAAATTGTATACGCGGTAATGGCAATTATGGAAATAAGCATGAAAAAGATAAAAGAAAAAAGAACAAATGTTTTCTTGTTAATTATCATGTCTGATCATTCCATGTTATAATATTTCTTTCTTTTGTGTAAGGTGACTTATTAACAGTTGATCAGTGTCTTTCCAAAACTTAGGTTAGCTTCGAAAAAGGCTAATTTTACGAGTATACCCATTATAAAAAATAATTAATCCATCCATCTGGACACTATACTAAAATTGTGATAAATTGTAGAATATAGCTAGTTTAAAATATACTGAGGCAGTTCTATATGTCAGGTCTTAGTATAAAAAGGAGTGATAATGAAGAATCTAAAGTTATTGGCTATCAGTGCCGTAGTGCTGCTGATTGCAGTCCTTACGGGGTGTAAATCAATGCAAATTGAATACATGGAAGAAAACGCTGACGGTCCAAGACAAGTGCGACAGGGACAGGATATTAATCCCAGGGATATAACAGTATACGCAATGTATAAAGACGGAGTACGGAGAACTGTAACGGTATCTCAGGGGAATATCACTTTCAATAAGCACACACCAGGCGTTCAAACAGTAAAAGTCAGGGTGCAAAGACAGGAAGTCAGCTTTGAAACAGAAGTAATGGCGTTACGTTCATTGAATGTCGCGTCTCCGCCAAGAGTCGCCCTTTTTAAAGAAGGACAAGATCCGGATCCCGCATGGCCGGGCCTTGAAGTACGCGGCGAATGGGATCAAATGGGAAGCCACAGAATTGAACTTAATTACCTTGAGATTACCGGGTTTATGAAAAATCAGCCGGGTAAGCAGGTTATCAGGGTTACATACGAAGGAATACAAACAACATTCGAAGTTGATGTCAGAAGCATGGCGAGTCTTAATATAATACAGCCCCCGAGAAAGCTTGATTATTTACAGGGTGATGCTCTTGATCTGGCCGGTCTTACAGTTAGAGGGATATGGGGTGATGGTATTCCCGATGAAACGCTTACTATAACAAGGAATGATGTTACCGGTTTTAACGGGAATGACGTTGGCATTCAGCGTTTAACGGTTTCCAAGAACGGCAGAAGCGCAAACTTTGATGTTGAAGTTATGGCGCTT
>JGI24695J34938_10001648_pt1 | contig 18581 bp, 19 predicted proteins | sample TergutCo191P3_FD_34938 | JGI IMG/M metagenome (IMG submission 34938)
CAACCGGAGGGTATTCTGAATATTACGATGGTAATTTTAGAAATAACCGGAACGGCGATACTACAGTTTTAAACAACACCAACTTTGATATGCTTCTGTTTGAAGGTGAATTTCTTGGCAGCGAACGAATTGTCGGAGGCGTAAAAAGCGGAAGTAACGCAACCCTTAATTTTTCAAACGAAACTGATTATGCTACCGGCGGTTATAAGTTACTGCGGCGGTAAGACAGAGCGTATTTGAAGCGCAAGGAAATCAATCGAAAGTCGATCATTCTGTTATGGTGTCATACAGGAGAAACGCTCCCACAACGGTAAGCATTACTTCAACGACAGATGGTGACTATCATTACATTGTTCACAACATGAGTTCCCGCTTCAGTCTTCAACTGAGACAAGATTCAGCTCAAGGGAGAGTTGTAGCGTTTTTAACAAAGGGTGAGAGAAACCGTGTTATACAAACATCTTCCGCAAATCAACTTGTACTATATCCTGTTTGGGTTGGCTACAGTACTCAGACAATGGAAATTGTTGAGTTCGCACCGACAGCACCTTTTACCGCTCAGGCAGTACAGCCGGAATCTACAGGAAGCGGTAATCCCGCGCCGCCTCTTCATTTTCCATGGATAGGAGACGGTCAGGAAATTAACTTCCCTGTTAAAGCGCCTACCGCTGTTGTCAGGGTTATGAACACTTTCTCACAAATGGCGAATTTCAGAAGCGGTAATCAGCCGTTTAACGCTATAGGAGCGCCCTCAACGCCAACCGGAACCGGTATCAATAGCGGTAACTGGAGAAGTTTCAATGTTGATTCGGGCGGAGGATTGCCGATAGATTTGAACATCTATCTTCAAACAGGACCGGTTACAGTTCCTATCAGATTTGCTGAAAGCACCGTGTTACCGACGCTTCAAGACGGTTATTATTATCATATTACATTTGAACATACCCCGGGATTTCCGCTCATGGAGCCTGCAAGTTATAAGGCAGTGTTATCACAACAAGGCGAAATTGATACAGGCAATGTAGTAGTATCTCCGTAATTATTTTCGCCGCCACGGTCTTTACAGACAGCAAAGCGGCAATTTAATTTTAAGTTATCCGTTTTCCTTCAGTAAAATTTTCTGTTGGAAGCGGATAGCTTTTACCAAGAATGAGTATACGTATGAAAATTATTTTAAAGAATTTTTTATTTGTTTTTATTTTAGTTTGCTTGTTTATCTCATGCGGGAACGAAACAGATAATACTAATGAAGGAAACGAAGTCGAAAAACTAAAAACAGGAAAAGTAACTTTTTTTAATGAATCAAGTTACACTGTTAAAGTTCACCGTGATTCGTTCAGCGGCACTGTGATAACACAGCTTTCAGCAGGGCAGACAAAAACGGAAAATGTCGTGATCAGCGACTCCCACGGTCTTGGCACTACTTTTTCCATCGAATATTTATACAAGGTGACTGACGGCTTTGACGCGGAAAGCGGCGAAATTTTCGCAAGCGGTCTTGATTTCAACGTGCAAATAAACAGAGCGATAGAAGAAAATAAATCTATCACGATACAGATACCGCAGCCCGGAGCTCTGGAATTCAGAACAGCATTCATGAAAATATTAAACTCCCATAATTTACCTATGGAGCTTAGATATTACGGACAATCGTTAAAACAGGCAGGCAATGGATTATACCCGATAGCTTCAGGAAAAACAGGCGTCTACACATTGAGTGAGCTTGCAATGGGCGGTATTCCCGCCGGAGGTGAATTCGAATTTACAGGTTTTAATATCGGCTCCGGTATGAGTACGATAACCGTTCCGGCTTTTAATGCGCAGAACGGGGTGATTTATAATTTTACATTTAATGGCAGTTCGGTTGTAAAGACCGGGGAACAGACAATTATTTTTTAAGGAGAAGAAAATGAAAAGGTTTTTTATAATATTAATGTTTTTTTCTTTAGTGTTAATAGGATGTGATAATTCAGATAATAAAGACTCAAATGATTTAGATTCCAAAGATGTAATTGGTACATGGGGTGACACTAATGGAGAAGTAACGCTTGTAATAGGTAATGGCACATGGTCATTCGTACTTGGTCTTAATAATTTTTCCGGCACATGGACACGGCAAGGAAGTATATTAACATTAATAAGACCTGGTAATGTATCTTTTGGAAATACTACATTAGCAAGTAATGAAATGCAATTATATGCATCATTCAATGATAATGAAGGCAATAATATTACATACACATGGACGTTAATAAAGGGTGCATCATTTCAAAAAGACGCTAAGCTGACAATTCAAAACCAATCATCATTTACACTTATATATACAAAATGGAACAATGAAACATTTATAACCTTAACGCCTTCTTTTTCTGAAACAATAAATGTTAGCGCAAATTCGGGGTATGTATATTTTACACTTATTAGCGGCCTTGAATATCGTACTCAGGAATTATTAACTGTGTCAAGCGGAGATAATAAAACATTCACGATTACAAATAATACTATTGTTATAGCATTAAACGATGCAACAAATACACCGAAAACATTACAGGAAATCGGATTATCAGAACCGTGATAAGAAATTTAAAGGAGTGAAAAATGGTAATGATAAAGAACTGGTTTTGTTCCTGTTCCTCAAATATCAGTAAAGCAAGGTAATGATAATATTAATCCGGCAGGTGAGTATGATTTTGGCGGAGTTGTATGTGCTTTTTGAATTATAACCGCGGAGTTTAACAGAGATAAAATGATTTTATATAAAGAACATCATGTTCCTCTTTTTTCAGAATATTTCTCTTGCAACCATTCCTCAATTATTATGTCTAAAAGATAACTAATAAGTAGAGTTAAAGGGCATTATAATGGAAAAAACAGAACAACTGAATGAAATTAGCAGTGAACTGGTTAATGTATTTACGCATGGGATTGGTATTCTCTTTTGTATTGCGACAATTCCCATTCTCTCGGCGATAGGAGCGAATACTGGAAATGTACCGGGCATAATCGGGGCGACTATTTACGCGTTCAGTTTATTAATGGTTTTTACATCAAGCACGTTATATCACAGTATGCGCAATCCTTATGTAAAAAAGATTCTTCATACATGGGATTATATTTCAATTTATTTTCTGATAGCGGGAACTTATACGCCGTTTTTATTGGTTTATATGTTTGACGCTTTTGGCATAGCGCTGCTGTCTGTTCAATGGTCGCTTGTATTGATGGGAATCATTTTTAAACTATTTATAACTAAAAGAAAAGAAATATTAAGCACAATTGTTTATATCATCATGGGATGGCTTCTTCTTGCCGGCGGAAGAAAATTTTTTATTACGCTGCCGCCTCCTGTGCTTGTTATGCTTTGTATCGGCGGCGGGCTTTACACTGCCGGAACTTTCTTTTTTCTGATAAAAAAAATACCTAACCATCACGCTGTCTGGCATCTGTTTGTGCTGTGCGCGGCTATTTGCCATTATGTCGCGGTATTGCTTGCGGTTATTTTATCAAAAGATTTGGTTTAAGATAAAAAGTTCTTGACTCAGGCGAAAACTGACAATAAAATACAAATATGTATCTTTTATTCGATTTTGGCGGCATTTCACCTCATTGGATTTGGCTTGGGCTGGCTGTTTTATTCGTCATTATCGAAGCTTTGACCTTCGGCCTTACGACAATCTGGTTCGCGATTGGGGCTTTATTTTTAATTTTCCTTTCATTTCTGCCGATTGCGTTTGAATTTCAGGTATTGATTTTTCTTGCTATTTCAGGGTGTCTGCTTTTTTTTACTCGCCCTCTTGCGTTAAAAAAATTTAAAACAGGCAGGGTTAAAACAAATGTTGACAGCTATGTCGGTAAAACCGCTCTTGTTAAAAAGCAGATAACAGAATTTAACAGCGGAGAAATAAAAGTTTCAGGGCAGATTTGGACAGCAAGGCTTGAAGAAGGATCAGCTATAACTATAGAAGAAGGAACTAGATGCGAAGTTGTACGGGTGGAAGGAGCGCACGCGATTGTTAAGGCGGCAGAAGAGAGCGCGCCGGAAACAGAAAAATCACAATTAACATAAAAACTTGTAAAACAAATTTATATAGCGGGGTATATTATGACTATTGCAATTATTACCGTAACGGCTTTTCTTCTTCTGGTGCTTATTTCAAATGTAAGAATCGTTTCTCAGTCAAATTCCTATGTAATCGAAAGAATCGGCGCGTATCATATAACATGGAGTACCGGTATCTACATGAAACTGCCTTTCCTTGACAGGATCGCGGCGCGCGTAACATTAAAAGAACAGGTTATCGACTTCGCTCCGCAGCCTGTAATTACAAAAGATAACGTAACGATGATGATCGATACTGTAATCTTTCTGCAGATAACCGATCCAAAGCTTTACACATACGGAGTTATCAATCCTTTTAACGCTATTGAAAATCTCGCGACTACTACGCTAAGAAATATCATCGGCGAATTGGAGCTGGATGATACTCTGACGAGCCGTGATATGATCAACAACCGTATGCGCATCGTTCTTGATGAAGCCACAGACCCTTGGGGCATAAAGGTTAACCGTGTCGAAGTAAGAAACATCACGCCGCCCAAGAGTATTCAGGAAGCGATGGAAAAACAGATGAGAGCAGAACGCGAAAGACGCGAATCGATTCTCAAAGCCGAAGGCGAAAAACAATCGGCAATCCTTGTCGCCGAAGGTCAAAAAGCCTCTACAATCTTAAAAGCGGAAGCTGATAAAGCCGCCGTCATTCTGCAAGCCGAAGCCGCGAAAGAAGCCGCAATACGCGAAGCGGAAGGAGAAGCGCAGGCGATTCTCAGTGTTCAAAGGGCGACTGCAGACGGTCTTAATATGCTGAAAAGCGTAAATGCCGATGATCCATTGATCAAACTTAAAAGTCTTGAGGCGCTTCAGAAAGTCGCTGACGGGCAGGCGACTAAAATCATCATTCCGTCAGAGATTCAAAACCTCGCCGGGCTTGTAACAGGCATTACGGAGCTGGTTAGAAAATAAATCAATCCTCTGATATAATATCAGTATGATAAATATCGCGTTTACAGGAGGAGGCACGGGAGGGCATATTTACCCCGGGCTTGCGGTTGCGGAGCGGTTAAAACAATTGCTTTTAGGCGTTGACGCGCGTATTTTTTGGATTGGCTCTTCTTCGGGAATGGATCAAAAGCTGGTGGAAGAGGCGGGGATTGAATTTTTCGGAGTGCCTTCAGGGAAGCTCCGCCGTTATTTTTCCTTAAAAACTGTGACTGATTTTTTCAAAGTTCTCGCCGGATTCTTCGCGGCGCGGAAAATATTAAAAAAACAAAAAGCGCATCTTCTTTTTTCAAAGGGCGGTTTTGTAAGCGTGCCACCGTGCGCGGCTGCGGCTTCGCTTAACATTCCGGTCTTTACGCATGAGTCGGATTTCAGTCCGGGTCTCGCGACAAAAATAAATGTGCGTTTTGTTATGCGGACAGGCGGGATGGTTTTTACAGCGTACGAAGATACTAAAAAATTATTCGGTCATAAGCTGTTAAAAAAAGGTTTAAACGATCGCGTAACGGTGACAGGCAATCCTGTAAGAAGTATTTTTAATAACGCGGACGCGGTGAAGGGCAGGGCTTTTTTGGGATTGCCGGCAAACGGAAGCGAACGCGTTCTTCTTGTTCTCGGCGGAAGTCAGGGAGCGCAGGAAATAAATGAGCTTGTCCGCGCCGCCTTGCCTGAATTAATGGAGTTGTACACTGTGGCGCATCAAACAGGACCTAACTTGTCATGGGATGTTCCGGCATCGGAAAAATATAAACCGTATCCATATATAAAAGAAGAAATGCCTCATGTTATGGCTGCCGCGGAACTTGTGATGGGAAGAAGCGGCGCCGGTATCTGGGAGTGGGCGTATTTGGGAAAACCAATGTTATTAATTCCGTTAAGAGGCAGCGGGACAAGGGGCGATCAGGTTGAGAATGCGCGTTATTTTGAAAAAGCGGGAGCGGCGCAGGCGCTGCTGCCTTCAGATGGAAGTGAAAGTATCAGCGCAGACAGGTTAATTCTCGCTGTTAAAACATTCGCGTTGGATGTCGAAAAAAGAGAAGCATACGCTTCATCTTCATTGAGAATAGGAAAACACGCGGACGGGATTGACTGCGGCGGAGCGGAAAAGATTGCCCGTATTTTGTATAATAAAATTAATACTTTTTCTTTTAATGAGGAGGATAAGTGAGTTTAAGCGTAATAGATATAATTTTTATTATATTAGTTTTTTTATTTATGCTTCGCTGCTTTCTTAAAGGTTTTATCAGCGAAATTCTTATGATGGCTGCTATTGTGTTTGGAATTTTCGCGTCTGTTTTTTTTCATAAAAACGGAGGCGCTTTTTTAAGGGAAAGATATTTTCCTGAAATTTCAGCTTCAATTCCGATACCTGAGATTCTTGCTTTTATCGCCTTATTTTTAATTGTTTTTGTTATTTTTAAATTATTGGAAATAATGTTAAAAGGGATTATCTCAGGCGTTAATCTGGGAGGCGCGGATAAATTTTTAGGTTTTATATTCGGATTTATCGAAGGCATTGTTGTTGTCAGTCTTGTGTTAATCGTTATGCAAATAATAAAGCCAATCTATGATCCGTCTTTTCTTTTTGAGGACAGTTTGTTCGCGAAAATATTGCTGCCTTTAATCAACGAAACGGGGATAAAGCGCGATGTTTGAAAATATCATAGGACAGGCAGCTGTTCATCAGTTAGGTGACGATATTGTTTCTGGGCGCGCGGCTCCTTCCATGCTTTTTTACGGTCCATGCGAATCCGGAAAGGGAAGCGCCGCGCTTGAACTTTCGCGCGTTCTTTCCTGTGAAGCGGATCCCGCCCCTGTTTACGCGCCGTGGAAATGCGAATGTTCATCCTGCGAACGCCATCGTTATCTGTTACACGACGATCTTTTGGTATTGGGCAATAGATCTTTTTTATCAGAAATCGCGGCATGCGGCTCGGTTTTTTTGCGCAATCATACGGTTTCTAGCTGTAAAAAACTTTTTTACCGTTCTCTCCGAAAATTACAGCTTCGGTTTTCTCCGGTTTTAGCGGAAGACAATGATAAGATGAGAAAATCCGCGTCCGTATTATTGTCTTTTGACGAGAAATTAAATGAGTTATGGACGATTAACGCTCAAACTTGTGATAAAGCGGCTTTGGAAAAACTTTGCAAAGCTTTGACTGAAGACGCGGTTGTTTTGGAAAAAGACGGTTTAAGCGCTTTAATTCCGATAAACCATATCAGAAACGCTTCATGGTGGTGCAGGCTTGCGCCTAACGGGAAACGAAAGACATTAATAATAGAAAACGCGGAAAATATGAGAGAAGAAGCGCGTAACTCGCTTTTAAAGCTGCTGGAAGAGCCGCCTCCAAACGTAAGCATTGTGATGACTGCGCAGAGACGGGAAGCTATAATGCCTACAATTCTGTCCCGTCTCAGACCGTACCGTTTCCTGAAAAGGGATTCCGCGAGCGAGAAAGAAGTTATCCGCCTTGTTTTTAAGGATACGTTAAATGAAATTACAGGTAAAAATCAAGGATCGCTCATAAGCGCCTATCTTGAATCGTTTGCGCCTCAGAGTACGGAAAAAATGTATCCGCTGGCGGCGTGGTTCATCGTTTCTTTGGCGCGGATTACCGCAATTTCCGTAAAGAAATCTGAAGGAAAACAAATCCCTTCTGTTGTAAGCGCTCTTGGAGAGCGTTACGCGCAAATAGCGGAAACATTAAAACTGGAGAGGACGTTAACAAGCGCCGGAGTTATAAAAATCGTTATTGCGCAAAGCAATAATTTTGAAGATGATTCTTTTCCGAGTTTTATGAAGATTTGCCTTGAATTAATCTGCGATGTTACGCGCACATCGGAAGATCCGCGGTTTATTGTTTATAATGACGCATTTAAGAAATATACAGGGGAAGCCGTAAACTCTGTTGAAATACTGAATATCAGCAAAACAACCGCTCTTGAAGGATTATTATACAACCTGAAAAAAGCCTTAAAAGAAGGTAAAAATGGTTGATTTTTACAAAAGAGCGCTTAAAAAACTTGATAAACTTGATATTGATAATCACCGCGAGCTTTTGCTTTCCGCCGTAAATCAAATAAACCTTCTTGAAACAATTTCTGATTCTATTGATGTAGGCATTCTTGTCTGTGATAAGAAAAATAATATTAAGATGGTTAATAAATGCGCGCAAAGACTGCTTCCTCTTGATTACAGCGAGGGAGCGAAAATATGGTCTGCAATTATGGATGAGAAGCTTGTTGAATGTTTCAGGGAAATTTTGCTTAACAGAGAAAAAGTAACAGATAGAGAAGTTGACATTGTGCATAAAGGACGGGACAGGCTGCTTTCGATTAACGTTGTTCCGCTTGTTCAGAATCGAAGAATTACAGGCTCTCTGATTTATATCGAAGACATTACAGAAAAACGAAAAGAGGATATGCGCTTAAGGAGAGCGGAAAATCTTGCAAGCCTTACGACATTAGCGGCAGGTATGGCGCATGAAATAAAAAATCCTCTGGGCTCTATTTCCATACATTTGCAGCTTTTACAGAAAACGCTTGCAAAACAAACGGAAAGCGGAGCGGCGGCTGAAAACAATACGGAAAGATATTTTTCCGTATTAAAAGAAGAAGTTGACAGATTAAACCGTATTGTTGTGGATTTTTTATTTGCCGTACGCCCTTTGAATTTAGAGCTGCGAAGAGGCAATATAAACGCTTTAATTTCGCAGTTAACGGAATTTGTACGCATAGAATTGGATCAGTCAAAAATACTCTGTCTGCTGGAACTTGATGAAGATATGCCGGATATATTAATGGACGAACGTTATATGAAACAAGCGATGCTCAATCTGATTAATAACGCGAAAGCCGCTATGCCGAAAGGAGGCGTATTAACAATCGCGACTAATTGTTTTGAAGATGAGATGAGAATATCCGTCTGCGATACAGGCATCGGAATAAAAAAAGAAAACATAGAAAAGATTTTTGAACCTTATTTTACTACAAAAGAAACAGGAACCGGTTTAGGGCTTACTCAGGTTTATAAAATAATAAGAGAGCATCAGGGAGAGATAATGGTAGATTCAGATCAGGGAACAGGCTCTGATTTCAGGATAACGCTGCCTATGCCGCAAAAAGAAACGAGGATGATTACATACAACAAAAATACAGCCGTTCCATGCAGCGAAAATAATAAAGGAGAAGAAAATTGACATTTCGAATTCTGGTGATAGACGATGAAAAAAATATCCGCGAAGGTTTGGCTGAATATTTACGCACAGAAAAATATGACGTGATATGCGCGGAAAACGGCGATGATGGATGGCTGCTTTTTAATAAAGGAGACGTTGATTTAATAATAACAGACTTAAAAATGCCGGGTTTGTGCGGAGAAGAATTAATGAAAAAAATCCTGGCTCAGTCTCCCGGATTTCCGGTAATAATTCTTACAGGACACGGCACCATTGATATCGCGGTTTCCGCTATGCGCATGGGAGCGTGGGATTTTCTCTCCAAACCCGTTGACCTTGATCATCTTTCCTTAAAAGTAAAAAGAGTCCTTGAAGCGAGAGAACTTTATTTTCAGCACCGCAGAATGGAAGAAGAACTTGAAAGAAAAAATAAGTTTAAATCGATTATAGGAAGTTCGCGTAACATACGTGAAATATTTGATACGATAAACAAGGCGGCTCCCACAAAAGCGTCTATTCTAATTACAGGCGAATCAGGCGTTGGAAAAGAGCTGGTCGCGGACGCGATACACGAACTTTCTGCAAGAAAAGACAAACCGCTCATTAAAGTGCATTGCGCTGCTCTTTCATCGTCTCTTCTGGAAAGCGAGCTTTTCGGACATGAGAAAGGAGCGTTCACAGGAGCGATGTCTCAAAGGAAAGGACGTTTTGAGCTTGCTTCTGGCGGCACTTTGTTTCTGGATGAAATAGGCGAAATCGATCAGAATATTCAAATTAAATTACTGCGCGTTTTACAGGAAAAAAGTTTTGAAAGGGTAGGCGGCGAAAAAACCGTAGAAGTTGATGTGCGGATAATCACGGCTACAAATAAAGACTTAAAAGCGGAAATAGAAAAAGGCAATTTCAGAGAAGATTTATATTTCCGCCTGAATGTTGTAAATATAAATGTGCCGCCGTTACGCGAAAGAAAGGACGATATTCCGCTGTTAGCCGCCGCTTTTTTAAGGGAATTCGCCCAGGAAAACGGAAAACAGGTGGAAAATATAAATGAAAAAGCCCGTTCGCGCCTTTACGCTTACGATTGGCCGGGAAATATCCGCGAATTGCGCAACTGTATCGAAAGCGCTGTCGTTATGTGTCAATCAAACATAATTTCTGTAGACGATCTTCCGCCGGCGTTCCGCAGCGCATCCGATGAAGGCAGAATCAATATAAAACTCGGCGCGACTATGGCTGAATGTGAAAAAATAATAATACATGAAACATTATCGTATTGCAAGGGAAATAAAAGCAAAGCCGCCGACATGCTGGAGATAGGAAGAAAGACGCTGTTACGCAAACTTGCAGAATATAATATTGGCGGTGAAGATGAATCATCGAATAACGCGAATTAACACGGAAGGATAAAATTAAGAGATTCACGCATAGGCGTAAAAAATATTTTAAAATATTTTTCTAAAATTTATTTCTATTTGATTTTCAAAATTATTTTTATCTGTTTTATTCCCTGCCTCATTTCGCAGAGCAGCCATCGCGTTAAGTATTAACAGCAGATCCGCCCACTGTGAGAATGTTTCTCCGCGGCGCGGCTGATAAGGAGAGTCTGTTTCTGTAAGCAGCCTGTCTTCCGGGAGGAGAGCGCAGCTTTTCATCGCCTGCTTGTGGTTCAGCATGATTGTATTGCCGAATGAAAAGTACGCGTTCACTCCGCGGCGAAGGAGCGCTAAAGCCTCCTCATAAGCGCCTGACCATGAATGAAAAATAACCGCTTTTAATCCGGCTAAGTTTTTTGAAAAAGAAAAAATCTTGTGCATAGCACGTCTTACATGAAGCACTAGAGGCAGTTCATAGCGGAGGGCAGTTTCAAGATGAAGAGGAAAAACACTGTCCTGTAGAGCTTCAGTTTCCTTAAAAGCGCTGTTGTAAAGATCGAACCCGCATTCTCCGACAGCGGCAATCCGTTTTTGCGAAGCCAGCATTTCAAGAGTTTCCAAAAGATTCCCGGTTCCTTCTAACAGAAGGTCAGCTTCCTCATTTCTTATTTTAAAAATCTGCGGATGAATGCCGAAACAGGCATACAGAGGAGGAGCGTTTTCTTTATCTGCGTTATGTGACAATATTTCGTTATGCGAAAATTCATCAATGCCGCAGGCGCTTGCCGCGGCGATTACTCCAAGTCTTCTGCGTTCTGCTTCGAAAGACGGAGAAAAAACAGGCAGGTCAAAAGGATGGCAGTGGGCGTCTGAGAGCATTACAGCCTAAACATCATTTTTGCGAAAGAAAAATAAATGATAAGGGAAAGCGCGTCTACGATTGTTGTAAGAAGAGGCGCTGACATAATAGCCGGATCAATCTTAAAGCGCTTGGCTAAAATCGGCAGGATACTGCCTACGGTTTTTGACATTATAATTGTAAAGAAAAGCGACACGGAAATTGTGGCGCATAACATTATGTCTTTCTGGTTCATAAAATAAACGCGCACAAAATTTACTATCGCAAGCCCAAGCCCGCAGATAATCCCGACGCGGAGTTCTTTCCATAGAACAATCAGAATATCTTTCATGCCGACTTCGCCTATCGCCATGCCGCGGATGATCAATGTTGAAGTCTGCGAGCCTGCAATGCCGCCGGTATTCATCAGAACGGGAATAAATGACATAAGAATAGGAATAACCATCAAACCCTTTTCAAAACTTGATATGATACTTCCTGTTATTGTTGCAGATAACATAAGAATAAGCATCCATATAAAACGGTTTTTCGCGTGTTGAATAACAGTTGTCTTCATGTAAGGATCTTCAGACGGTAAAAGAGCCGCCATCTTCTCGATGTCTTCTGTATTTTCTTCAACGATAACATCAACGATATCGTCAACGGTAATAATGCCGACAAGTTCCTGCTCTTTATCAACTACGGGCATTGCCAAAAGATTGTATTTTTGAAAAAGATCCGCGATTACTTCCCTGTCATCGGTAGTATGAGCGAACACGATATTTGTATCCATAAGATCGCCGATAAGATCATGAGGACTTGCAAGCATAAGCGTTTTCGCGGAGATAACTCCGACAAGAAGCCTGTCTTTTCGGATAACATAACAGGTGTATATGGTTTCTTTATTAACGCCCGTGCTGCGGATACATTCAAACGCTTCGCTCACTGTCGCGTTTTCGCTTAGATCAACATATTCGGTCGTCATAATACTTCCGGCGGAATCATCGGGATACTGTAAAATCTGATTTATATGTTTACGCTTTTCGGGCATGACATTTAATAAAACTCTTTTAACTACGTCCGCGGGCATCTCTTCGATAAAGTCAACAGCATCGTCAACGAAAAGTTTGTTCATAATTTCGCTTACTTCGGAATCGGACAGGGCTTCAGTAATGTTTTGCTGATGATCGCTGTCCATGTGCGCGAAAACATCGGAAGCTATGGGTTTTGAAAGTATCCTGAATAATTGGATAACTTTTTCCTTGTCTAGTTCCTGAAAAATTTCGGCGATGTCTACAGTATTCATATCGGAGAGCAGAATTTTTAATTTTGATATGTCAATGGAACCGTCAAGAATTAACGCTAAAATTTCTTCTTTATCCATAAGGTTCCCCATAATTAAAAGATTTTTAGATTATTTTTATTGTAATTAATATTGATATTTTGTCAACTAGCAGGGTAAAATAAGTCATGGAAACAGAAGAAATCTTTAATATGCTCTTTTCTGATAAGCAAGGTTTCACCTCAGATTTTTGGGTTTACTGCGTTGGGATAAAAGGAACAGGCGTCTGCGCCATCGCCGAGCTGATAAATAAAGCAGGGGCTAAAGTTTCAGGAAGCGATATTTCAGAAGAATTTTACACGGACGCGATATTAAAAAAATTGAATATTCCCTTCTTTGAAGATTTTGATCCTTCTCATATAAGCAAAGATATTAATTTGATAATTCATTCAGCCGCGTACAGCGCCGATTCTAATCCTGAACTAAAAAGGGCAGAGGAGCTTAATATCCCCTCTGTTAAATATACCGACGCTCTCGGCGCGTGGTCTTCAAAATTTGATTCGACCGGCGTTTGCGGCGTTCACGGAAAAACAACTACTACCGCGATGTGCGGTGTATTGATGAGAGCGGCAGGTCTTCCCGCGCAGATACTTGTCGGAAGCGCCGTAATAGATTTTGACGGAATGTCTACTCTAACATTGCCGGAGGACGGCGAATCTAAAATTAAAAGTAAATATTTTATCGCGGAAACCTGCGAATACCGCAAGCATTTTTTATCTTTTCATCCGAAACGGATAATACTGACTTCCGTGGAAAGCGATCATCAGGATTATTTTCCGACTTACGAATCAATTAGGGACGCTTTTACAGAATACTGCCGCCTTCTGCCTGAAGGCGGTCAGCTTTTTTATTGCGCGGATGACGCGGGCGCAAGTGAAGTCGCGCGTATCATCGAAAAAGATATGTTTCCGTCCGGTAAAATAAAAAATGTTAAACTTATCCCCTATGGTTTTACAGCATCAGGCGATTACCGCATTGTTTCAGCAAAAACAGAAAACGCAAGAACGGTTTTTTCTCTTGCGGGTTTTGAAGGCGGTATTAAATTGAGTATTCCCGGCAGCCATGAAGTGTTAAACGCCGCTGCGGCTTTGGCTCTTACGACGGAAATATCAAAGGATGAAAACGGAAACCCTCTTGCCTCAGGGCAGTTTCAGTCTGTAAAAAACGCTCTTGAAAATTTTAAAAGCACAAAACGCCGCAGTGAAATAATAGGCGAAGCGCGCGGCATTATCTTTATGGATGATTACGGGCATCATCCCACGGCGATAAAAACCACTCTTGACGGATTAAAAAAATTTTATCCCGGTAAAAGGCTGATTGTCAGTTTCATGTCGCATACATTCACGCGCACCGCTTATCTTCTTGAAGAATTTTCAAAAGCTTTTGACGACGCCGATATTGTTTTCTTTCATAAAATATACGCCTCCGCAAGAGAAAACTATAAAGGCGGAGTTAACGGGAATACGCTTTATGAAAGAACCGCGGCTGTCAGAAATAAAAAAAATACCAGCAAGGACACATATTATTTTGAAGAATACGGCGACGCTTTTAAGCCGTTATGTGAAATATTAAAATCAGGCGATATATTTTTAACGCTGGGAGCCGGAAACAACTGGCCGCTTGGTGTAAAATTATTTAAATATTTTTCAGAGGCGTCATGAAATTTAATTTTATGTCAGATTATAATCCGCATATTTTAAGCCGCGGTAAATTGAGGTTATCATGATTAGCATGACAGGTTTTGCGTACACTGAAAAAACAGGACAGGATTTTTCTGTTTCTGTGGAAATTAAAGGCTTTAACAGCCGCTACCTTGAAATTTCCGTAAATCTTCCGCCGTGGTTATCTCAGCTTGAAGCAAAAATCCGCGGGCAAATTTCTTCCTGCTGTGTCAGGGGAAAAATCGATGTTTTTATCCGTCTGCGCGAATATAACGCGCCTGTCAGCATAAGTATTAATAAAACAGCCGCAAAGAGCTATTATGACGCGGTTAACGCTCTTGCTAAAGAACTTGGACTTGAGGAAAAACCGGCGCTTGATTCTATTTTAAGGATGGAAGGCATCATTGAAATAGAAAAAAAACGCGACATAGACCGTTATTGGAATGATATGGAGCCGCTGTTATGCGAAACTATTAAAACATTTTGTTCTGAACGCGAAAGAGAAGGAAAACATACGGAAGATGATATTATTGTTAATCTTGAAAAAATAGAAATGTCCCTGAAAAAGATAACGGAATATGTTCCTGTAATAGAAGCGAATATAAAAGATAATATAAAATCGCGGTTTGAAGAACTGGCGGGAAGTAAAATTGACGAAAACAGGATTCTGACAGAGACAGCGCTTTTATTGATTAAATATACAATTTCAGAGGAAATTTCGCGTCTTTCGTCTCATCTAAGCGAATTCAGAAGTGAAAATAAAAAAAATAAAAGCCCGGGGAAAAAGCTTGATTTTCTGTGTCAGGAAATAAACAGAGAGATAAATACAATCGGATCAAAAAGTGCTGTAATAGAAGTCAGCAGTGAAATTGTAATTATGAAAGAAGCGCTTGAAAATATAAGAGAACAATTAAGAAATATCGAGTAACGCGGAGGAATAAATGAAGAAGGATATTAGAATAGCGATTTCAGGGAAAAGCGGCTGCGGAAACACAACAATAAGTAAAATGGTTGCGGAAACATTGAATTTGCAGTTTATTAATTTTACATTTCGAACTTTGGCAGCGGAAAATAAAATCGACTTAAAAAAAGTGCTTGAACTTGCCGCAGAAGATGATCATTGGGATAAGGAAGTTGATACCCGTCAGGTAAAAATAGCGCGTGACAGCGCCTGCTGCGTGCTTGGCTCCCGCCTTGCGATTTGGATGCTGCAGGAAGCCGACTTGAAAATTTACCTTTACGCGGCGGAAGAGACAAGAGCGGATCGTATCGCGAAAAGAGAAGGCGGCTGCCTTGAGGAAATAGCGGCTTTTACAAAAGAGCGCGACAGGCAGGATCAGGCGCGATACAAACGCATTTACGGTATTGATACTGACGATTATAGTTTTGTGGATTTGGTCATTGAAACTGACAAGTTAAATCCGCAGCAAATTACGGATATTATTGTAGAAAGAGCGAAAGGAATTGAGCGGCAAATTAAATCATAAAATAATAATTGATTTGTTATGATAAATAAAATTGATACAAATAGAGCTGCGCTTAAAGCGGAGAAAAATGTTTCCGGCTCTAAATCAGCGCCGGCAGCGTCCGTAAAAAACTCATCTTCCGCGCCGTCTTCTGTCATGGGTCAACAAACCTTGCGATCTGTATCATCGCTTGTTTCCGCCGCGGGGCTTCCTGCGGATAAAATCTCCTCTTCAATTGTTCTATTCGCGCGTTTTTTCTCGCTTCCGTTAAAACATAATGTGTTAAACGCTATCCGCAGTCAGGCTTTTTTACAGCATAAGCAGAATTTGAATGTGTCTCAGAACGCTTCAGCTCCCGCGGTTCCTAATCAGCCTTCTTCATCATCCGCCGCAAAGACAGCGGGCGATTCCGTTATGAGAGCGCGTGAAACATTGTCGCTTGCGGCTGCAGCCGCGGAAAGCAAAGGAGTAGAGCTGAATCCAAAAGGACTTGAAACTTATGCCGAAGCGATTGATACGGAATGGCGGAGACAAAAAGATGATGATCGCCGGCAAAAGAAACAAAATAAAGATCAAAATGAACAGAATGAAAAATCTCTTCAAAAAAACGGTTCTGTCACGGCGGCGGAACTTGAAAAAACAGCGAATGAAAATTTTAATGCCAATCCTTTGCTTGACATGCTTAACAGGCTGCCGGGAAAAAACGGACAGCGCTGGATAACGCTTCCGTTTTCTTTTTATGAAGATGATACCGTGTTTAATATTTCAATGAGAGTTCTGCTGGAAAACGAAAGCCGTGCTGTCAAAATGGCGCTGCAAATTTCAGTTAACAGAGAACAAAGAACAGAGAACAGAGAGAAAAGTAATAAAGTATGTGAGGCTGAAACAGGACAAGTATTTGTTTTTGAATTTGCACATAACAAAATAGACAGAGTTATTGTTTTTTATACAAATGAAATGCCTGTTAAAGAACAGTCTTTAATAAAGAAAGAATTATCATCATTATTTGAAATTCCTTTAGATCGCGTTTTTGTAAAAATAAGTTCAAGCTCCTTCCCATGCGAAGCAGACAGCGAAGAAAAATTTATCTCAATTGATGAGGCGGTGTAGGATGAGAAAAAGAAAGATCGCCTCCGCCATTGTGTATACAGAGGGAGAGCCTGCGCCCGTATTACTGGCGTCAGGCAGGGACAGAGAAGCTGATCGGATTATCGCCATAGCGCATGAAGCCGGTATTGCTGTGGTAGAGGATGCGGCGCTTGCCGCCCTTTTGGATACAAGCGCAAAACCCGGTGATTTTATCCCTCCATTTTGCTGGGAAGCTGCGGCAAAGGCGCTTTCTTTTGTAATGAAGACGGAAAAAAACAGGAAATAACCGCTTTTTCTCTCGTTTTTTCCATCAAAAAGCTATTAAAAGACGCTTGACATTATTATTTGTTTTTGAAATTATTAAGAATTGATATTTTAGATATTAAAATTTGCGGCTGTCGTATAACGGCTATTACCCCAGCCTTCCAAGCTGGAGACGTGGGTTCGACTCCCATCAGCCGCTTAGTTAGGGTACTTTTGATTTAAATTTTAATCAAAGAGCAGAGCGTCTGCCTCCGGTCAGCCGCCTGAGATATTTTTGATTGAAATTAAAAGAAAGAGCGTATGCTTTTAGTCAGCCGCTAAGTTACCTTTAACTATGAGATAGGGCGCATAGCTCAGCTGGTTAGAGCGCTTGTTTTACACGCAAGATGTCCGCGGTTCGAATCCGTGTGTGCCCAATTAAAACGGAGAAAAAACATGCATAGTACAGGGTTAGCGTATCTTCTCTGGGTAGTTTCCGGCTGCGGCGCTTTAGGGTTTCATCGTTTTTATCTTGGGAAAATCGGAACCGGTATACTGTGGATGTTAACAGGCGGACTTTTGGGAATTGGATCAATCTATGATTTAGTAACTATGCCGAAGCAGGTAAGAGAAGCGAATATCTTAAAATCAGTTCGTGACGGTTCAATAAGGTTTGACGGCACATACTTACACAGCATCAACGGCAGTCAAACCAGTCTTATCAGCGAAAGAGAAGATATTGAACATGTTATTTTAAGGGTTGCTAAAACAAACAACGGAATTATTACCGCGAGCGAACTGGCTCTCGCGGGAAGAACTTCAATAGAAGAAGCAAAAAGAGCTCTTGATACTATGGTTACAAAAGGTCATGCCGAGCTGCGTGTGCGCCAATCAGGCACTCTTGTTTATTCAATTCCTGATTTAATGGACAACAATGAACCGCTTGTTGATTTATAAAAAAAAAATTCATTTTAATACGACTTCCGTTCTGCCAAAGCCGCCTAATTCCGGGCGCGCGAAAAAATAATCTTCTACCGCAGGGTCTATTTTAAGGTAATCATGAATTCCCTTTTGTAAAATGCCGCTGCCTGTTCCGTGAATAACAGAAAATGTTTTAAGTCCGCAGAGCGAAGCGGCTTCAATCTGGCTGCGGAGGGCTTCTTTCGCCTGTTCAAGGCGCATTCCTAAAAGTTTAAGTTCAAAGACCGCGCTTCCCTGCAAACTGTACTCTGCCGCCCATGATGTTTGCGTATCAGCAGGCGGTTTTAAGGGAGAGGCAGGAATTAATTCGCTTTGCGGAAAACTTATTTTTAATGATCCGATTTTAACAAGCCA
>JGI24695J34938_10001650_pt1 | contig 18552 bp, 15 predicted proteins | sample TergutCo191P3_FD_34938 | JGI IMG/M metagenome (IMG submission 34938)
GGGAAAACAGAGCTCGCCAAAACGTTAGCTGATTTTCTTTTTAACGACGAGAAAGCTCTTACTAGAATCGACATGAGCGAATACGGGGAAAAACATTCTGTAAGCCGTTTAATCGGCGCGCCGCCCGGGTATGTCGGCTACGAACAGGGCGGTCAGCTTACGGAAGCTGTCAGAAGGCGGCCTTACAGCGTTGTCCTTTTTGACGAAATTGAAAAAGCGCATCCCGAAGTTTTTAATGTTTTTTTACAGATACTTGATGACGGCCGCTTAACTGACGGACAGGGACGCGTTGTGGATTTCAAGAATGTTATTATTATCATGACAAGCAATTTAGGTTCTGATTTAATTCTGGAAGCGAAAAATCCGCAGACGCTGCGCGACTCACTTTTAGAGCTTCTTAAACACAGCTTCAGGCCTGAATTTTTAAACCGCATTGACGAAACAGTTATTTTTAACAGACTCGGTAAAGGCGAGATTAACAGAATCATTGATATTCAGCTAACGCGCCTTTCTCGGCGTCTTGCCGAGCGGAAGATTACATTAAATTTAACTGACGCGGCAAAGGCTTTGCTTGCTGAACACGGATACGATCCAATGTTCGGCGCTCGCCCCTTAAAGAGAACGATTCAAAGCGATCTTGAAAATCCGCTTGCAAAGCAGGTAATCTCAGGCGCAATCCGTGACGGCGATATAATTACTGCCGATGTTTTAAAAGACAAGGGAACAGAGGCGATTGTGTTCAAAAAAAGCAAAGTAAAATAGTGACAATAAGGTTTCTTGACACCTCACAATTAGATTTTTTGAGCGGTGTCAGTCACCATTCAGGTTTGTTTCTGTTTTGATCTAATCGGGCGCAGCTGTTCCGGTGTTACTTTCTTTGGATCGTTTATACCGGCAGGCAGTTCTCTGCCTGTTTCAGGCTGAACATCCTCTTCTTCGTATTTATTGTCTGAGTCCCAAAGTTCGCTCTGAGGCATCGGACCGTCAGCGATATCCAGTTCGCCGCGTTTAAGCCGCGCTGTAATCAATTTGGTTACGCCGGATTCCTCCATAGTGACACCTAACAATGTTCCGGCTCCCGTAGTGGTTTTTTTATTATGAGTGATAATTATAAACTGGCTTGAATCGCTGAACTCGCGCAGAAGATTTACAAACCGCCCGACATTCTGTTCGTCAAGGGCGGCGTCAATTTCGTCTAACAGACAGAAGGGGCTTGGCTTTACCATATAAGTTGCGAACAAAAGCCCGACAGCGGTCATTGAACATTCGCCGCCCGAAAGAAGGCTTAAGTGTTCAAGTTTTTTTCCCGGCGGCTGCGCGAAAATTTCGATGCCTGATTCCAACACATGGTTCGGATCGGAAAGGCGAAGCTCGGCGCGGCCTCCGCCGAAAAGACGGCGGAACATATTATGGAAATTCTTTTTTATTTTATTGTATGTATCAAGGAAAAGCTGCGACGATTCCTGCCGGATTTCCGCCGTCAGATCTTCAAGGTCTTTTCTCGCCTTATCAAGGTCTGACATCTGAGCGCTTAAAAAATCATATCGCTGTTTTGTCTCGGCGTATTCTTCCGGCGCCATAAGGTTTACGGAACCCAGCTCTTTCATTTTTGTCCGCGAGGCTGCGAGCTTTTCGCGCAGATCAGACGGCGGCGCTGTTATGTTAAAGATGCGCTCCTCAAACTCCATTAAATCGCGGGAATGTGTTTCCCGGAAATTCTCCTGAATGTTTTTTATTTCCATTTCAGACTGCACAAGTTCAAGATGAATTTTTTCCAGCGCTTCCTGAACTTTGGAAAGCTCTGTCATTCGTTTGTTGATTACTACTTTTTTTCCGGCGACATTATCGTTTCGCTTGCGGATATCTTTTTCCAGTTTTTCAAGTTCCGATGAATACGCTTTTGTCTTTTCCTCGTTTTCTTTAATATCTTTTTGGATTCCCGCGATGCGTCCGTCAATTTCTCCGAGTCTTTTGCGGTAAAGAGAAAGTTCGTCGCGTATGTTTTTTAAAAGTCCTTCCTGACCGGAAAGTTCGCGCCTTATAAGACGCGCCTGTTCTTCGGCGGACTGCGCACGCGCGTTCATCTGCGCGCGGTTGACTTTTAAGTTTTCCAATGTGGCGCGGTATTCATCAATCTTTGTCATCAGGTTGAGGTTATCTTCGTGTAGCGATTTTATTTTCCGCCTGCGTTCCTCAATGCCGTCTTTCGCGCTTTTTATCTGAGCGTCAAGCGCGCGCTTCTTTGTGATAATTCCCTGAGGCGCGAGGAATTCGTCAATAAACGTAGGCGTGTTTTTACGGTAGCTGTTAAAAAGCTCGACAGCTTTATCCGCTCCCGCGGCGGCTTCCGACAATCCTTCGGAGAGGATTCCTGTAATGCGTCCGACTTCGCGCAGAACTGAATTAGTCGCGTCTACGCTGCCTGCTGCTTCCGCCGCCGCTGTAAGGTCGCGGATTAGAGCGTCTCTGCCCGATAACAGCGTACGGAGTTTTCCCAAAGTGTCGTGTAACGCTTCTTCGGCGTTCTTCCGCTCCGCTGCGGAGTAGCCCGCTTTTTTCAAGCCTGCGTCAAGTTCTTCGACAATATCATCTGTTATTTTTGCGAGTTCTTTTTCGAGTTCCGCCTGTTTTTTTCCGATGTCTAAAATTTCATTTTCGGTTTTTCGAACTTCTTTATCGTTTTCGCTGATTCGTCCCGCGGCAAGCTGAATATTTTCTTCGAATGATTTTATATTTTCTTCTATGCTTTCGCATTGCTTGCGAAGATCCTGGACAACAGCGTCCTGTCCCGCGGCGTCGTTGTTAAGTTCGGTGATTTTATTTACCGCTTGTTTTTCTCTTTCTTCGTTTTGACCGATCTTAATTTTATTTTCGCTTCGCTGTTCGTTAAAAAGCCGTACTTCGTTTTCTTTCGCGTTTTTTTCAAGGGCGAGGCCGTAGATATTTTTTTGAAGTTCAACAAGCCGCGTTTCCATGGAATTTACTTCGTCCATGTTCGCTTCGAGCGCCTTATTTTCCGCTTCCATTTCCGCGCGTATCCGGTCACGGTCAGCGGTTCTGCGCCTTAGTGTTTCGTTTTTTTCATCTCTGTCGTATTTAAACTGTTTTAACCGCAAAAGCTGAATATCAAGTTCATAAATAAAAATTTCATCGCGTAACGAACGGTACTTCATTGTTTTTTCAGATTGAGTTTTTAAGCTGTCGTGTGAACGTTTGACTTCGTTTAATATCAGTTCAACCTGACGGATATTTTCCTGAGTTCTCGCGAGGTTGCGTTCCGCCTCGGCGCCCCGTTCTTTATACCTTGTTATGCCTGCTGCTTCTTCAAAAAGGTAGCGCCGCTCCTCCGGTTTTGACGAAAGTATTTGATCGATCTTTCCTTGCTCCATAACGGAGTAGGCAGTTTTACCGACACCTGTATCCCAAAAAAGTTCGCGTATATCTTTAAGGCGTACATGGGCGTTATTAATAAAATATTCGCTTTCTCCCGAACGGTAAAGCCGCCTTTTAATTTCAATTTCCGGCATATCCATCGGAAGAAGGCCGGCCTCGTTGGCGATGCTGAGGGTAACTTCCGCCATTCCAAGTGGTTTCCTGGATTCTGTGCCGCCGAAAATAACATCTTCCATTTTTTCCGCGCGCAGGGATTTTATCGCGTGTTCGCCTAAAACCCACTTAACCGCGTCCACCACATTGGATTTTCCGCAGCCATTGGGCCCTAAAAGAGCTGTGATTCCGTCGCTAAACACTATTTCTGTCCGGTCTGCAAATGATTTGAAGCCGTTTATCGTAAGACGCTTGAGAAACATAAGTTATTCAATATACCATAAAATCCGGCTGCTTGGAATAGTGCCGTACATTGCCTTGATCACGCCTTTACATCCCAAATTTTTCGGACTAGACCGTATAATGTCAGAGCTAAACCGATAATCGCCGAGATTATAAAGAAAATTATCGCGCTTTTTGCGGTATGGCCTGCCGTTAAAAACGCAGAAGTGATCAAATTGCTTAAAATATTGGTTAGCGCGGCAGTAATCGCGGCATAAATTGTGACTGCTGTCGATCTGACGCGTTCATCAACAATTACAGAGAGATAACTCATGGAAAGCGGCAGCAGTACTGCGTATGTAATGGCTTGAAATAGCTGCACATAAATAAGACCGTTTACATTAGTGACAGACGCGGTCATGACCATTCTGATAACAAAAGCGGCGCTACAGAAAACCAGCAATTTTTTATATCCGAATTTTTTAATTAATACCGCCATTAAAAACATAAAAGGTACTTCGCTGGCGGCCATGACAGCAGTCGCGGTTCCGATATGCGCCGTATTGCCGCCGAAATCACGGACCAACAACTGGATTAAAGTTGTTATTGCCATGCTGCTTAGAAATAAAAAGAACGATACGGCGAGCAGTAGGCAATACGGTTTTGATGAAAAGACCAGTTTAACAGCTTCCGCGCCGTTTAGTTTAACGTTTTGTTTTTCTTCGGGTTGTAAAACACCGGTGGCGTGAGTGCGTACAGCAGAACGAAATGTTAAAGCGGCGAATGTTGTCAGCGCTATTGCAGCGCCTCCAATCCATATCCGCATATCGTGTCCATGTATGACAGTTATCGATCCCATTATCTGCGCTGACAGCGCGTAAGCGAATGAGCCGCATCCCCGTAGAAGTCCGTAATTGACTGATTGAAATTCTTGTTTTAACCCGACAATCCACGCGTCCAGTAATCCGTTTACCTGTACTCCCGTTACTGCTATGCCTGCCATGTTTAAAAAGATTAATGCCATGTTTCCGCAGCGGAGCGTAAAGGGGAGTAAAATAAAAAAAATTACGGCAGTTACAAGTAAACAGATTGTTAATTTTTTTTCTGATTGTAATTTATCGCAGATAAATCCGAAAACAGGCTGCACCAGCATACCGACTGCCGATATTATCGTTATCGCCATCGCGGCTCCGCCGGCTGAATATCCATAATCGATAAGCGTGGTTACCATGAAGGCCATATAAGTACAGATACCGAACCAGTAAAAGAACTGGAGCAGCATTCCGTTTATATTAAGAACGAGTAAATTAATTTTTTTCATTTTTTTTCAGGCTTTAGTGTTGGCCTTCTTTCATAAATCCTCTTGATAACCGTTCAAGCAAATTGTCTACCTGTTTCTGGCTTTTAAGCCCAAGATTTTCCAATGGACCGTGATCCAGCTGATCAAATGTGACATTGCGGCTTTCGTATTCGCAGAACATATTAGCAAGATATACAGTATCGCAAAGATCTTTGCAATCGGGCGGCGCGGCTTCAGGATCATGATGAAAGCGGATTGCCGCGACAAGCCGTTCGGGGAAATTCCATTTTTCGGCGATTAATGCGCCGAGTTCCGCGTGATTCATTCCGGCGGAAAGATCTTCGAATGTCTGTGCGGGAACATTTTTTTCGGCGCAGAAACCTTTAATTCTATTTATTAGATCCGGGTGAACATTAGAGAAAATTATTTTTCCCATGTCATGCAGAATGCCGCCGACATAAACATCGTCAAGCAGACTCGAATCATTCTTAAAATTCTTGACAAGGTTGTACGCGTAAAATGCCGTTTTGTATGAATGTTCCCAAAGTCTCTTTTTTTCCACCGTATCGTCGCCGAGTACTTTTTGCGTTCCGTAAGAATAAAGAAGGTTTCTGATTCCTTTTATTCCGATCATTTTTACGGCCTCGGAAATATTATCAACTTTTTTTGAAAGCATATACTGCGCCGAATTTACTATTTTTAACAGATCCGCAGTAAGCGCGGGATCCATCGATATCTGCTTTGCTATTGACGGCATATCAGAATCCGGGTCGTTAATAAGCCGTTGAATATGTAAAATATTTTCCGGAAAATGCGGCAGGCTGTTAATGTTCTGCACGATCTCATCGGAAAGAACCGACATGTTATCTATCAAAGCCTGATCAAGCGGGATGGAAATGCTTGCGATTGTAAATTTTTCCGTTGATTTAATTAAGAACGCGTCGTCGTCAAGTCCCATTTTTTTCAGCATCAAAAGAAGGATAACAAGGCCAAGTCCTGCGCCTTCTGTTTCGTCAAGAACCTGCGACAGAGCGTCTTCAAGGCTGTTAAACTGCCTTGATCTTGCCATCTTGTCATGAATGCGAAGCTGTTCCATTTTGTTAGTTGTAACATTATTCCGTACTTCAAGATAAATTGTATTTCTTTTTATCTGTAATATTACTTTTATATATAAACCTTTTTCTTTTTGCAGCTGAAGATAATGAGCGATATTGCCTATGGTTTCTTCCTTAAAATTTTCCATGCCGGTTTTATATTCATCATCGCTGTTTATATTTAAGCCGCGTTCCGAAAAATACACGCGTTTTGTATTTGCTTTTTTCGCGTTTACAACCAATTCCTGCACGCAATAAACAATATAATCTTTTAGTTTTAATTGATTCATTAATCTAAGAAAAGTTTCGATAACCTGTTCTATATAAATCTCAATTTCTTTTGGAAGAGTATATGTGGTTATTGTCAGCGGGAGTCCGGATTGTATTGCTTTTTTTATTTTTTCTTCATCTACGACCAGTTCCGGAGTAGAATTCATTTTTATTTCCTGCCTTTTTTTATATCATTACTATATATTTCGGTTATTAATTCATTTTATCTAAATTATTAAATAAATCAATAGTATCAGACAGCTAATCATTTTCCTGTTTAGGCCTGTAAACCGGTCAAAATGACACAGTTTACAATACAAATTTGTTCAATGTGTCAATATTCCCGTATTAATTTTTCTTTTTTATATAAAAACCGTTTAACTAAAATATTTTAATATAATTTGATTATTTAACCTTCAAATCGGACTTGGCACGATTCTTGCTGTATTAGGTATGACAGGCAGTTATCTGTTACCGGGAGAGACTTCGCCTGATTGCTTACGAGTTGTCAGACGGATACAGATAGTTCCTGTCAGCCGGCGCGGATATCAATCCGCAGCTATTTAAAAAGGTGGATAATATGAGCAATTTAAAAAAGAAGAAGAAAGTACCGGACAATCTTGGCATTTATCTTAGCGAGATAAATAGTATTCCTATGCTAAGCAGAGACGAGGAAAAAGTAACCGCCCGCGCGGCTGCGGCCGGCGACACCGCAGCAAGATCAAAACTTGTCAACGCCAACCTGCGTTTTGTCATAACAATCGCGAAAAAATACCAGCGACTTGGACTGCCGCTTGAAGATCTTATCAGCGAAGGAAATATTGGCCTTTTAAACGCGGCGGATCGTTTTGATGCTGATAAAGGCTATCATTTTATTTCTTACGCTGTTTGGTGGATTCGTCAGGCGATAATGAGCGCGTTATGTGAAAAAGCAAGGATGATCAGGCTTCCTGTTAACCGTTCCGCCGAGCTTGTAAAAATTGAAAAAGCTGGAAAATTTATTAATAAACAGCAGTCAACCGAAGATGAAATCAAAGAAATCGCGCTGCTTTTGAATATGGAGCAAAGCAGTGTTTCCGATCTTCTGGAAATATCCAGAGAGATTCTTTCGCTTGATATTCCGATCTCGGAACATCATGATGTGTCATTACGTGACATTGTGGAAGACACTCAGTATATCGCGCCCGATGTCTGCGCGGAACGGAGCGTTATGAAGGATGATATTGAAAAAGTCCTTGATACTCTTGAAAAAGACGAAGCGGATATTATCCGGTGTCATTATGGCCTTGGCCGTGATGCGATGTCATTAAAAGAAATCGGAGCGCGTTATAATTTAAGCAAGGAACGAATCAGGCAGATAGAAGAAAAGGCTCTTTCAAGATTGAAGAACCCGATTCGCGCAAGAAAATTGCAGTCTTATGTCGCTTAGTATCCTGTTTTCAACTTTAATCATTTGCTTATAAATGGCCGGAATTTTACCGTTATTTAATGTATGGATAGTTTATTTAAAAAATTTTTATCAGTTCCCGCTTTTGCGGGAATTGTTTTTTTATTATTGATTTTGGTTTCATGCCAGTCTAAGCCAGAGATAGTTGTAACAGAAGAGCCTATAGTGTATACAGCGCCGCCGTCCTTAGAAGTTTTACCGCAAATCATTCCCGAATTGGCAGTGATAATTGAGGAACCTGTTTTGACGGAAACACCGGCGGAAATTATTCCGGTAATTCTGCCTGATCCTCAGTCTCCAAAACTGAGCGTTCCGACAATGAACATTATTAGTATTAACTCGTCAAGAGTAGAAATTCTTGTAACTATCAATGTAGAAAATCCGAATATTTTTGAATTGCCTTCTCCTGTAGTTTCTTATGATTATTCGCTTAACACAGTTTCTTATATAAAAGGTATAGTTGAATCTGACGCGCCTCTTCCCGCTTCTTCTGTTACGCCGCTTAAATTCCTGCTGTGGGTAACCTACACTGATCTTTACAGGAATATGCGGTTTCCTTTAACTACAGGCGAAATTTCAAGCCTGCTGAGTATAACATGTAACCTTGAATGCCCTGTCACAGGCGCTGAATCCTTCAACTGGCTGATCTCAGGAACCCTGCCGCTTCGCAGGTAGTTAGTTAAGATTCTAAAAGAGTATTATTTTTTTAAAATTATTTCTTTTGTTATACCTTCTTTGTTGACAGATACTAAATCCGCCTCTAAACTTAAATTATGAATATATCCACATATACAGTGAAGCCTAAGCTTCCCCCGGTTTTAAAACCTTTAGAAGAGATTGCTCACAATCTCTGGCTATCATGGAATTATGACGCGGTTCAGCTCTTTATCAGGCTGGACTTTGAATGTTGGGTCGAATCTCATCAAAGCCCGGTAAGGACTCTTGGGATGGTAAGTCAGGAACGGCTTGCCGATGTCGCAAAAGATGACTCTTATCTGGCGGCGCTTAAGGAAGTTTACGGGCGCTTCCAGCAATATAAAAAGAGAGAAACCTGGTACAGGGGAAGCCATAAAGAGGTAGTCGCGTATTTCTCAATGGAATACGGCATGGACGCAGCGCTCCCGATTTATTCTGGAGGTCTAGGAATTCTTTCGGGCGATCACATGAAAACATCTTCCGATATGGGACTTCCTCTTGTAGGCATAGGACTTTTGTACAGGCAGGGATATTTTAAGCAGATGTTGAATGCCGATGGTTTCCAGCAGGAAGGTTACCCCGAAAACGACTGGTATAACATGCCGGTAGAAAAAAAGACAGGCAAGGACGGCCAGTCGCTTAAAATCACTGTCGATTTATCTGGAAGGCAGGCAGTCGCACAAATTTGGGAAGTAAAAGTCGGACGATCATCATTATATCTTTTAGATACAAACATTGAGGAAAACGCTCAGGATATTCGTAACATAACAGCCGCATTATACGGCGGCGATAAAGAAACCCGCATGCAGCAGGAGATACTTCTTGGCATCGGCGGTATCCGGGCTTTGCGCGCTCTTGGCATCAACCCCGCGGCTACCCACATGAACGAAGGACATTCCGCATTCCTCGGGCTTGAACGTGTCCGCGAAATAATGAGCGAGAAAGGTTTTAATTTTGAAGAAGCGCGCGAAGCTGTCTGGCCGACAAATATTTTTACCACGCATACTCCGGTTCCGGCAGGCAACGAGCGTTTCGAAATCGCGATGATGGATAAATATTTCCGAAGCTGGCCTCAGGTACTGGGAATTTCGTGGAAGGATTTCCTCGGGCTTGGCAGAATCAATATTGATGACGAGCGCGAGACATTCTGCATGACGGTGCTTGCTCTTAAAATGGCGGCGTACGCTAACGGCGTCGCGAAACTTCACGGCGTTGTTTCCCGCGATATGTGGAAAGGTTTATGGCCGGGGCTTCCTCTCAATGAAATTCCTATCGGGCATGTTACAAACGGCGTCCATACGCGCACATGGGTTTCCTCAGGTATGCTCGATCTTTTGGATAGATATTTCGGGCCTCAGTTTGAAGACAAACCTACTGAACTTTCAATCTGGGAAAGAATGGGGCGCATCTCCGACGAGGAATTATGGCGTACCCATGAACGCCGCCGCGAAAGGCTTGTTGTTTTCGCGCGTGATCGTATCCGCGAGCAGTATACCCGTACAGGCGCGATGGAAAGCCGTATACGTCAGGCGGAAGATGTTTTATCGCCCTACGCGCTCACTCTTTGTTTTGCGCGCCGGTTTGCGACATATAAGCGCGGCAACCTTCTTTTAAGAGACCCCGAAAGACTGCTTCGTTTGGTAAGAGATAATGACAGGCCTGTCCAGTTGATTTTCGCGGGAAAGGCTCATCCTCATGATATTCCCGGCAAGGAATTAATCCGCGAAATTATTCACTTTGCGGAAAAGTACGATGTTTCGAGCCGCATTGTTTTTGTGGAAAATTATGATATAAATGTGGCGAAATACCTGACATCGGGCGGCGATGTTTGGCTTAACACCCCGCGCCGTCCTTTGGAAGCGTCCGGAACAAGCGGAATGAAGGCCGCGATGAACGGAGTTCTTAACTGTTCAATTCTTGACGGCTGGTGGGACGAAGCGTATGATCCCAAAGTCGGCTGGGCAATCGGCCACGGCGAGCAGTACTATGATGAGAAACTTCAGGACGATATAGAAAGCAAGGCGTTATACGATCTGCTTGAGCGCGAAATTGTTCCGATGTTCTACAACAGAGGGCGGGACGGTCTCCCGCGCGAATGGATTAAAATGATGAAGGACTGCATGATGAATATCGGGCAGTCAATGTCCTGTCACAGAATGTTGATGGACTATTCAAATCAATTTTATTTCCCTGCGCTTAAAAATTACAGGCGTTTCAGCAAAGATGATTACGCCGAGGCAAAGTCTTTAGCCGCGTATTTCGCTAAACTGCATCACGCGTGGGACAGCTTAAAAATCGTAAAAATTGAATCTAATTCAAAGCCCGTTATGCAGCGCGGCGACATGCTGACAGTGACAGCCTACATTGAACTCGGCGGAATTTCACCTAACGAACTGCAGGTGGAACTCTACCACGGCAGAGTATCCAGCCAGACCAGATACATTGATGACTGCGAATCCAGAAAGGCCGAAATGAAATGGCTGCGGAACGAAGGCAATGTCAATCTGTATCAGGTGCGCGTTGAATGTGTCGACACCGGTATGCAGGGACACACAATCCGCATAATGCCGAAACACGAATCGCTGATACATCCGTACCGCTGCGGACTTATTAAGTGGGCGTAAAGCCAGAAATAATATCATTTACCACGAAGGCGAATAAGGCGCACAAAGGAATTAAGGTATTTTAATTATTGGTTAGTTTATTATTAAATTTTTATGGTTACTGAAGAACAAGAGATTTTAGCGAAAACCGTTCTTGATTGCGCTTTTAACGTTCATTCTGAGTTAGGTCCAGGGCTTTTAGAAAATGTATATAAAAAATGCCTTGTTTATGAAATTCGGAATAGTGGAATTTTTGTAGAGGAAGAAAAAGTTCTTCCTGTTATTTACAAAAATGTTTCTATTGACTGCGGGTATCGTATTGATTTATTAGTTGATCATAATAAATTAATAATTGAAAATAAGGCTGTAAAACAATTAGCAGATATTCATTTATCACAAATATTAACGTATATGAAGCTAATAAATGTTTCACTTGGTTTTGTTTTTAATTTCAATGTTCAACATTTTAAAGATGGCATAAAAAGGGTTGTTTTGTAAAATTTTATTATTAAAATTTACCACTAAGGCGCAAAATGCGCATGAAGGAAAATATAAATGCTAAATTATAACTTTCTTATTCCTTTGTGCACCTTATTCGCCTTTGTGGTAATTTTTTATTCTAGCTATTTATTTAATATCTGTTTTTCATTATAATGAATGTAAGTTTTATTGTAATCCATATTAATTGGCAGTAACCTTGAAAACCTGCCTATAAACAAAACAAGGAGTTCTAAGTGCCTAATCAATCCCCCTCCGTCTCGTTCAAATATCTCGACATTATCGCGTCGTTTTTTGTCGCGGTTCTTGTTATCAGCAATGTTGCGTCTTCCGCGAAAATTGTCGATATGGGTTTTTCGCTATTTAACATTCCACTGGTTTTTGACGGAGGCACTTTGTTGTTTCCGTTTGTGTATATACTGGGCGATGTTCTGACCGAGGTTTACGGTTTTAAAACGGCAAGGCGCGTTATATGGACAGGGTTCGCGGTGATGCTGCTTGCGGCGCTTGTGTTTTTTATTCTTGGAGCGCTGCCCGCTGAATCGCTGTGGGAAACTGAAGTCGGAAGCGACGCGTATAATAATATTATAGGCGGAATGAGTTACGGCGGAATTGTGCTTGCGAGCCTTGCCGCGTATCTCGCGGGCGAGTTTTCTAACGCGGCAGTTCTTTCAAAAATAAAAGTAAAAATGAAAGGGCGGTTTCTTCCGGTAAGAACAATCGGCTCGTCATTAATAGGCCAGCTTTTGGATACGGCGATTTTTGTTTTAATAGCGACAGCCGCGGGTGTCTTTCCGTGGGAAATTTTTTGGAGTCTTGTCCTGACAAATTATATTTTAAAATGCGGTATCGAAGCTTTAATGACGCCTTTTACATTGCTATTTTCTAAATTCCTTAAAACTAAAGAAGGCATAGATATTTTTGATGTATAAAACAACGTTTTTTTGTAATCCTTTATTTTATATATAACGCGTTTTCGAAATAAACCGGGTTTAGAAAAAGCCTGATGTTAGAGCCTCTTGCAAAACTGAAGTTATGCAAGAGCTTCATTAGTTAAATTTATTTTATTTTTTTCTTGACAGATTTTTCCGGCCTGTCTTATACTTACAACTGGCAGAATAGCAATATAAATCAAAAGACTGCCGGAGGAGTTTAGAAATGAAAAAAGTATTATGTGTTATGGCTCTTATTGCCATTTTAGGAGCGGGAACCGCGTTTGCGGATTTCGGTATCGGAGTATATGGTTTGGCTGGCGGCGGCAGCGGTTTAGGCGGCGGTGGCGGTGTAACTTTAGCATTTTCAAATATTTATATCTATGTAGATGCTCTTTATATTGGTAATGGATTAGCATTATCGGGCGCTGTTGATTTTCTGCAGTTCCTTGGAGGTAACATTGCTTCAGGTTTTGATTGGTATTGGCGCGTTGGTGTACCAGTAGGTATTTGGGGTTTTGGTGGAGAATTTGGACTTGCTGCGGGAATACGAGCTCCTGTAGGTATAAGTTGGAAACCAATTCCATTATTAGAAGTTTTTTTACAAGCAACACCGCAAATTGGACTACAAATTTTACCTGAATTAAATCTTTGGAATCATTTCTGGGGTGGCAATTTAGGTATTCGCCTCTGGTTTTAATCGATTTGTATAAGCTTATTGAATTTGGTTTCTGTGTTTAGTTACGCTAAGCACATGTGTTTTAACTCCGGCGGCTGGCTGCCGGAGTTTTTTTATTATGTGATAATCTCGTACAATCGTTCCAGATCATCTTTTGTGTAATACTCAATGTAGATTTTGCCTTTAGTCAGATCGCCGTCGATATATACTTTTGTTTTAAATTTATTCCTGAATTTTTCTTCTATGTCTTCGATTTCAGGCGATCTTTTTTTATTGCCGCTTTTTGTTTTGTTTTTTAAATCCGAAGTTTTATCTTTGCCTTTTTTTTCATTTAAAACCGCCGCGCGTTTTTCCGCTTCTCTGACCGATACGCCTCTTGTAAGTATTTCCCTGTAGAGTTTTTCTTTTGATCCCGAATCGCTGACAGAAAGCAGCGCTCTTGCGTGTCCGGAACTTACAGCGCCTTCTTCAATGCTTTTTTGCATTTCTACAGGAAGCTTTAAAAGCCTTAGAGCGTTCGCGACAGTCGAGCGGTTTTTCCCCATTCTGATCGCAAGCTCGTCCTGAGTCAGGTTTGAAAAATCCATCAGGTTTTTGTACGCGGCGGCTTCTTCAATCGGGTTAAGCGCGCTTCGCTGGATGTTTTCGATCAATGAGATTTCAAGGCGTTTATGATCTGTATAATCGCGGACGATTACCGGAACCGCTGTAAGTCCTGCGAGCCTTGCCGCGCGGGTTCTTCGTTCGCCTGCGATAATAATATAGGTGCCGTCGCCCGCGTCAGCCGCGATTATCGGCTGGATGATTCCGTATATTTTTATCGAGTCCGCCATCTCCCTTAGCTCGGTCTCGTTAAAAATTTTTCGGGGCTGCCCCGGATTTGCTGTAAGTTTATCAACGGGAAGTTGAATTATATCCTGCGCTTTGTTTTTTATTGTCTGCGTTTCTTTATGATTTTTTGCGGCGCTTTGATTTTTTCCTTTGATAATTTCGATTTCGATATTTTTTACATCATCTGAATCGTTATCATCGTTATTATCCAGCAACGCGTTAAGACCCCGCCCCAGTCCGATCTTACGCGCCATTTTTTTCTCCTGATTCTGCCTGATGAGAAACATTTTTATTTGACCGTCGGAGCATTTCCTGCGCGAGCGCATGGTACGCTCTTGCTCCCGGGCACTGCGGGTCGTAGAGAGATATCGGCATTCCAAATGACGGCGCTTCTGAAAGGCGGATATTTCGCGGGATGATTGTATTAAATACCATGTTTTTATAATGAGCGCTCACCTGTTTTATTACATCGTTTGCAAGCCGCGTTCTTGGATCGTACATTGTAAAAAAAATTCCGCCGATTACAATTGAAGGGTTTAAACTTTTTTGCACTTCTTTTGTTGTTTCCAAAAGCTGGATAAGTCCTTCCATCGCGAAATACTCGCACTGCATTGGAATAAAAATTGAGTCAGCGGCGGCTAGGCCGTTCATTGTAAGCTGTCCAAGGCTTGGAGGGCAGTCAATTAATATAAAATCATATTTTGGTTTTATCGGAGCAAGCGCTTTCTTTAAAAAGAAGTTTCGTTCCTTTTGATCTATTAGCTCTACTGTCGCGCCTGACAGATCTTTATCGGCGGGAATCACATCAAGGTTTTTTACAGCGGTTTTTCTTGTTACTTGTTCGACTGACGCTTCGCCCGAGAGTAGATCGTAGATGCCCGGTTTTGGAGGATCAGCGCCGATGCCGCTTGAAAGGTTTGCCTGTGCGTCAAAGTCTACCAGCAAAACTGATTTTCCGGCTTCCGCAAGAAACGCGCCGATATTAATCGCAGAGGTTGTTTTTCCGACGCCGCCTTTTTGATTTACAAAGACACAAACCGATCCCATTTTTATACTGTAGCAAATTAGGATATATCAGGCAATAGTCCGTTTTTTTCCGCGTATGCGTCAGCGTTATAACATTTCTATATTTAATCTTTTATCCAATGCTTTTTGCAGCATATCGATATTTGCTTCGGGATATTTTCCGTCGATAATTTTTCCGCCCGAAAGTAAATCGCCGTAACTGATATCAAGATTGAAGGGCCGGCGCGCGACATGCTCGCTGTAGTGCGCGTCTGATGAAGTTATCAGCGGATAATGAAATGTTTCCAGCGGTTCTTTATTAAAAACAGGCGGAATACGCACACATTCAACCGCCGCCCATGGGCCTTCTACAAGGATGCCGAGCTGGCTGGTCATTGAGAAAGCTGGCCGGTCTATGTGCGCCGGTATGACAATGCCGCCGTATTCTTTTACTTTGCTTCCGATTTTATCAATGGAAATATTCAACGGGCTTAAAAGATAATATTCTACTTCGCCTTCTATGTTGTCATCAATATCGACATAAACCTGATCGCCGCCTTTTTCCGGATTATTTAAAAAAGGAACAAGCAGCGAGTACGCGTACTCGTTAAACGCCATACACGCTTCCAGATTTGTGAACAGGCAGAGGATGTGGATTTCCTCGCTTGTGCTGGCTTCCATTCCAAAGATTGGGATAATGCCGTAATGCGAGCTTAGCTCGGCGAATGCGGGGCAGTTAAGGCTTGAGTTATGATCTGTCAGCGCCATCAACTTCAGCCCTTTTGCCGAGCCTACTTCCAATAGCCGCCTTGGCGAAAGTTCCAGAGAGCCGCACGGAGACAAGCAGGAATGATTATGAAAATCCGCGAGCATTACAGCTCCTTACTGAAACATGTTCCACAATTTACCGGAAACTGTAAATTGATTTTCTTTTACGCGGATAACCGCTATCCTTTCTTCTTTTGCTGCTTCCAGCATATCGTCGGGAAGAGGCCGCGAGTTGCAGATAACGATCACCGAGATATTTACCAATGTGGCGACAGCCACTGTATTTTTATGCGCCTGTATCGTAATCAGCGCGCCGCCGTCTTTTGCGTGCGCCATTACATCGGAAAGAAGATCGGAAGTATACGCGGATGTAAGCTCGGCGTCATCAAACTCGTTCTGGCAGATTTCCGCGTCAAGAGAAGCGGCAGCTTCTGTGATTGTCATTGCCCGCTCCTTAGGTTTCGTCTTTTGTTGAATCCGCGAATACTACAGAACGCACTGTAGTTCCTTTTCCGGGTTCCGAGTTAATCGAAAAATCGTCGGAGACTCTTTTTGTGTTTGCAAGCCCCATTCCCGCGCCGAATCCAAGCGAGCGGACATATTCGTTAGCTGTAGAGTAACCTTCCATCAGCGCCTGATTTACATCAGCGATACCCGGGCCTGTGTCGGCGGCAGTTATTACAACTTTATCGGGAAGGATCGAGCAGCGGATGACGCCGCCGTTTGAGTGAACAACCTGATTTATCTCAAGTTCATAACAGGCAATCGCTATGCGCCTTATTAATTTAGGATCAAAGTTTCTCTGCTTAAGCGCCTTTTTTATTTCTGTCGAAGCTCTTCCCGCTATTTCAAAATTATAATGCATCGTTCTGAATTCCATTTCCGAATATGCAGACGGCGTACTCTCGCCGTTTTTATGAAGTTTTTCCAAACGCAATACCTCGCGATTCATTTCTATCAATAAGTTGCGTATAACATCTGTTGATGTCAGAATGCCGACAAGCTCATGATTCTTGTTCAATACCGGGAACCGGCCGTATCTGTATTTATTTAGATACGAAATAGCGAATGAAACCGGCATATCATCCTGCAGGTGAATAACATTTTTTGTCATTTTGTCTTCTACAAGAGCGTCGATATAACCTTTATCAAGCGCGTTAATAATATCTTCTGTTGATACAATCCCGATAAGTTTATTTTCATCATCAACTATTGGAATACCCGCAACTTTATTTTCCCTTAGTAATAATTGAACATGCCTCATTGTTTGTTTTTTGCTGCCTGTAAGCACCGTGTTTGTCATTACATCCTTTATTTTTAATTGATGTATAAGTTCAAGCACAACGGCGGGCGAATCTACGGAGCTTAGCGGAATATCTTCCCTTTGTTCGATATCACTCATTACAGATACTCCTTTATAAATGTTTACAAAATAAAAAGGCGCAGTTAAAACTATATCTTATTTAAAAACTTTTTTAAAGATGTTCGCTGTTCAGAATGGAAATTTTTATCCGGAAGCGGGAAAGGAGTTCTTTAAGGCTGCCGCTGCCGTATTTTTGCGAAGCATTCAGCACAAGTTTTCCGCAGGTCATCGCGTCGTCCAGCGCGTTGTGCGCGTTGTATTTAATGCCGAAATACCCGGCGAGCGAGGTTAACGCGTGCGATTTAAGCTCCGGCCAGACGCGCTTTGAAAGATTGCAAGTGCAAAAATACGGAAAGGCCGGAACATCCAGTTCATACCATTGAAGAACGGCGCGGAGAACTCCCATATCAAACTGAGCAAAATGCGCGGCTAACGGAAAATCGCCGATAAATGTTTTTATGCCGCTTTCCCATAATTCATTAAATCTGGGAGCGTCCTTTACATCATCTACGGTTAAGCCGTGAATTTCCGTAAAGTCCTGGCGGATATAAAGTTTTGGCGGCCTTATCAATGAATAATAGGTATCTGTGATTTCACCGTTTTCGAATTTTACAAGACCGACAGAACATGCGCTCTCCTGAGAATTTATCGCCGTCTCAAAGTCGATTGTAACAAAATCCATTGTATTGAATATTATACCGGAAAATAACCTAAAATATAATGGCTGTTCCAAATTGTATAAAAATTATTATTTGCCGATATAATAAAGTAATGCGATTTCTTTTAACAGTTATTCTTGTATCCTTTGCCGCTGCCTGCTCTAACGCCGGCCTTTATGCCTCGCCCTTGGAGGGAGGGTATCCTCTTGCTCCCCGCGCTAACGCATCGGACGAAGAAAAGTCACAAGCTTACATGAACGCGCGGCGGCTGGTTATTGAAGCCGCTAATAAATATATGGGTACTCCTTATGTTTACGGAGGGACGACACCTGCCGGTTTAGATTGTTCCGGTTTTATCTGTTTGAGTTTTCAGGATGCTCTTGGAGTGTCTTTACCGCGATCCGCCGCTGGTCTTTATACATGGACTGTCAGAGTAACTTTAGAGAATGTGCAGCCCGGAGATTTTTTATTTTTTAGCACAAGTTCTACAAGCAGTATTACTCATGTCGGATTATATATAGGCGGCGGACGTTTTATGCATGCCGCTTCAGCCGGACCTCAGACCGGCGTAATTATTTCCGGCATGAATGAAGCGTACTATATTAATACCTTTGCCGGAGCGGGCAGGGCTTTCCCCGC
>JGI24695J34938_10001651_pt1 | contig 18549 bp, 12 predicted proteins | sample TergutCo191P3_FD_34938 | JGI IMG/M metagenome (IMG submission 34938)
TTTTTTTCTCTGCCGGTAATTCGGTGAATAATGAAGATATTAAGACGGTTTCTGTTTTTTCGCATAATATTTTTAGAATTTCCGCGAGTATATCGCCTGCGCTTTTTGATGTTTGTTTTTTTGCGGCAGGCAGCAGAAGAGCCGCCTGTATAAGACCGGATAAATTTTCATTCATTTCCGGGGCGGCAAAGAAGACGGGCAGGAAAACTCCTTCTCTCATATTCTGAAAAATATCCGAAGTAGGATAAGGATGGGTTCCCGTCAGTATTTTATATAACATAACGCCTGCGCAGAAAGCTGTCGCTCTTATTCCGTCAAGGTCAGGGCAGTTATATCTGTCCTGATGCATGTCGTCTATTTCAGGATGTTCGATATGAAGACAGCGGTCGGATAAATGTTCGGGCGCGAAAAAAACATTATCTTTACTGATGAATGACGCGCCTGGATTAATAGCCGATTTTGTCTCGCCTAGAAATAATTTTGCTTTAATCCACGCGGCTGCCGCCTGAAGCGCGCGCTGCTTTGCCTGAGAAGAATCCGTTTCGCTGTCGATTTCATTAAGAAGCAGATCGAGTCTTTCTCCTGAAAACATCGGACCCCAAACTCTCATATAACCGTCTATTTCATCTACTCCCGCGGCTTTCCACACTTTATGAGTTCCGTCCGCAGAGACGATATAGCCTGGTTCAATTAAACTTTGTGACATTTTTGTCCGGGCAAAAGAACGGGGATCAAGCCCTGTATCAAAACAGATAGTTATATCTGTTTGAGCCGTGCTTTCTTTTTCATTCTTAATATAAATATGCTGCATCAATATCTACGCCCGGGTAAACATTATCTTAATGAATAGAGATAACGGAAGTATTCCATATCGGTCGTAAGAGTTTTCTTAAACTTCGGCATAGTCTGGCGATATGATTCAACCGCTCTCCAGAAATTATAAAAAGCAGACCTGTCTCCGCCTGAGTATGCTTCAGCGTAAATTCTCGCGGCTCTTGCGTCCGCGTTTCCCATTATTGTCTGCGACTGCGTATACGCGGCGGACAAGATGGTGCGTTTTTCGTTGTCCAGTTTTCCTAACCATTCCGCTTTGCGGCCTTCGCCTTCGGAACGGAAAGCCTGAGCTATCTGATTGCGTTCGCGTATCATACGTGCATAAACGCTGGGGGTAAGCTCGTTTGAATAACTTATCTGCCGCGTTACTACGTCGATCAATTCGATGCCGTATTCGGGAACCATGCGCCGTGAGCGGGCAAGTATTTCTTCGGCAAGTTTACGCCGTCCTTTTTTTACAGGTTCATGGCTGTAATTAGACTGAGTGGTAGAGGTAATAATTTCCACTTCGATTCCTTCGCCTAAAGCCAGAGCGTCTGACTCAGTCATGCGCTCCATGATGATATCGGAATTCCGCACGGATTCTATCAGAGGGTTTTCCGCTACTACAGTGCGCACTTCTGAGTCGATAATCTCAGCAAGTTTTGAGTAAGCAGCTTCGACCATGTTGATGGACTCGTAAAATTTCTTCGGATCCGCAATGCGCCATCGCGCCACGACATCGACAAAAATAAACTGCCTTTCCGATGTCGGCACAATTCTCGCCTCGCCGTCCCATGCCATAATTTTTTTCGGATAGCGGACAACTTCGTCTATAAACGGAACCTTCATTTTTAATCCGGCATCTGTAACAACATTTGTAATTCTTCCCAATTGCACGACAACCGCCTGCTCTCCCTCATTGATTACGTATAACGGTCCCGCGATTAAAAGCCCGACGAAAATAATAAATATTATAGTGATAGTAGTAAGTAATTTTTTCATTATCTGTTTCCTCCCAGATCCATCAGAGGAAGGAAATTTTTAAGGTTACGGTCGATGATTGTCATGCCTTCTTCGTTCTTAAAAACTTCTTCTACCATTTCGTAATACAGACGCTGTCTTGTAACTTCCGGCGCGCGGCTGAATTCGGCGTATACGGAATTAAAACGCGCGATATCGCCGTTTGCCATATTTACGCGTTCTGTCGCGTAACCCTGCGCTACCTGAATCATTTTTTCAGCTTCGCCTCTGGCTTTGGGAATCTCCTCGTTATAAGCCTGCATACCTTCGTTGATAAGGCGTTCAAGATCCTGCATCGCTTTGTTGACATCTTCAAAAGCCTGCTGTACGCCGGACGGAGGAGTGACATTCTGAAGTTTTACCGCGATAACATCGATGCCAAGACCGTATCCGCGGAAAGTCTCATTCATAAAGACAAGCCCCGCGTCTTCAATCGAGCTGCGCTCAATACCCATGATGTCCATGATCGCGCGGTCGCCGACAAGCATATTAATTGCGGCTCGCGACACGTCACGGATTGTTTCACGGCGTTCGTTCACATTAAAAACCCATGCTTTAGGATCAACAACGCGGTACTGAATGATCCATTCAACATCAACTATATTAAGGTCTCCGGTCAGCATGACAGACTCGGTTGTCTGGTTGGCGTAAGACGGGAAACTTCCGCTTCTTGTTGTGCGGAAGCCGAATTCCTCGGTCTGAACTGTCCTGACGTTTACAGTATAATTCCGGTCGATACCGAACGGCAGCTTAAAATGAAGCCCCGGCTCTCTTAAATTGGTGAACTTGCCGAAACGGGTTATTACCGCTTGTTCAGTCTGGTCAACAATAAAAACACTGGTACTTAAAAGAATAAGAACCAATATTCCCACAATCCCGATAATAATCATGTTTGGGCTTAATTTGCCCATTTTTGGCGGAGTGAATATCATGGGATTAGTATACTATGTGCGGTTATAATACTCAAGTGTCACGGGAGGTGACAGTCACCCACGCTAGATATAGCGCCTACCCCAACACACCGCCGCTACAGGCAGTAGAGGTGACTGACACCAACAGGTATTGACATTTAATGTAGAATTTTTTATACTATATTAAGATATTGATATTATCGGGCGCGAAGCCATATTTTATGAAATCGGCGTAAAAAATGAAAAATAACTATATATTAAACTTTATAATGCTTGTTTCTCTTACCGGGCTTAGTATGGTTGCGGCGGATTTTCTGTTACTTATTTATTTTGGTTTTACTTTTTCGCAGCTGGTTTTTAAGTTAGGCGTTCCGGCTGTGTTTTTTCTGGCAGTTTACTGTTTTATTCTCGGACGAAACGCTCAATGTTTCAGCGGGTCTTTTTTCAAACAAACTAACTCCGCGGATAATCAGGAAAAGTTTTTTTTAGAACGGTTAAAAAAAATAGGAGCAATACCGATAAGGATGATAGCTCTTAACGTACTGATTCACGCTTTCTTTCTCGGCTGCGTTTACATTAATAAAGATTATCTGTCTGTCAATACCGGTATGCGGGGACCTCTTTTCCTCGCGTCTCTGGCGTTCGGGATGCTTGTAGGAACATTCATATATGTAGTGAGTGACGGGCTTGTCTCGCAGAGCCTGATGGCGCAAAATTTTAAAAGCTATCCAAGAGGACTTCGCGAAAAACGCCAGGAATTGAAGGCTTTGATAATCCCCATGGCGGCAGTTTTAATGGCGTTAACATTTGCCGTATCCGTCACTTTACTCAGCGTAATCAAATCCGGCATAAGCATGGACAATTTTATAGGAAGCAGCTGGCTGACAATGCTGCTTCCAATTATAATAGTATTTTTTTGCGTTGCTTTACTGTGTATTAATTTGAAAAAGAACGCGTCTGTTTTATTTACCTCGATAATCGAACAGCTGGAAAACCTGTCTTCGGAACAAAAAGATTTAAGACGGCGCATTACAGTCTGTTCTGTAGACGAACTCGGCACAATTGCGGGGATGGTAAATTCTTTCAGCGATCATTTAAGCGAAGGAATTCACGATATCAAAAGCGGAAAAGATAATCTTGTCATTGTCGGGAACAAGCTGGAAGAAAACGCCTCAGGCATGGCGGCTTCTGCCGCGCAGATGTCAGCGGCAGTGGAACAAGTCCTTGAAAAAACAAAAAGCCAGATGAACAGCGTGAACACCTCGTCACAGGCAGTGTTGCGGATTTCAAATAACATAAAGGCGCTGGACGAATCGATAACTGCTCAAACATCAAGTATGAATGAAGCGTCCGCGGCTGTTGAACAGATGGTCGGAAATATTACATCAATCAGCTCTGTGACCGAAAAGATGGAAACACAGTTTAAGACTGTCGGCGAATCTTCCAAGCAGGGAAGCAGTATCCAGAAAGAAAGCGCGGAGCGTATCCGCACAATCGTTGCGCAGTCACAGGATTTACAGGACGCAAATAAGGTAATCGCGACTATCGCCGCGAAAACCAACCTTCTGTCGATGAATGCCGCTATAGAAGCCGCGCACGCGGGGGAAGCCGGCAGAGGGTTTGCCGTAGTCGCCGATGAAATACGCCAGCTTGCTAGTAGTTCGACAGATGAGTCAAAAAAGATCGGGCTGGAATTAAAACAAATCGTTGAAACAATCAAGCATATCGTTAAAGACTCCGAAGCCTCAACAAACGCTTTTTTTGAAGTAACTAACCGCATTGACGAAACCGGAAAACTGGTTCATGAAGTTAATAACGCTATACGCGAGCAAAAAATCGGCGCGTCTCAGGTAATCGATTCTTTGCGGACAATGAACGAACATACTGATAAAGTCAATGAAGGCTCAAGTGAAATAAGTCACGGCAGCTCAGTTATGCTTAATGAAATCAAAGCGCTTCAAAGCAACGCCGGAGAAATTATGGCACGCATGGAAGAGATGTCCAGCGGCATCAAAAATGTTAATAACGGAGCGCAAGGCGTCTCTGAATTAGCCGGTAATACTCATACATCTATTCAGAAAATTTCTGTCATAGCTGACGGATTTCAGGTATAGCCAAAACGGCAATCATCTTTCCGTGATATTCTTTTGCATACTGACATACTCTCAGCAGCGTTTAGCATAGCACGCATAGCATAGCATAGCATAGCACGCATGGCAGAGTATGACGGCAGTGTATAATAATTATAAAATTAACAGTTGTTTTATCAATAAAACTAGTATTATAATAAAAATAACTTAAAAAGAAGATTTGGAGGTCAACGTGGATCAATATGATTTTACAATTGAGGAATTAGGAAAAACGGCGGTTCATTCGCCTATTGAAATGTCGAAGACGCACGGCGATAAAGCGGCTAATTATGTAACAAATGACAGGTTTGTGCGTTTAAGTTCGTTTATTGTGCCGGGAGCGCAGCCGGATGTTGATAGGAATCAGGTTCTGGAACGCGCCGGACCAAGGGAATTTATCTATTTTAATCCGGCTCATGTTCATGCCGGAATTGTAACCTGCGGCGGTCTTTGCCCGGGAATGAACGATGTTATCAGGGCGGTTGTGCGCTGTCTTTCAAAACGTTACGGCGTTAAGAGGATTACCGGTTTTCAATACGGTTATCTCGGTTTTTTACCTGAACAGAAGATTGAGTTAAAACCGCTCGATCCTGATGTTGTTGATGATATTCATAAAATCGGCGGCACATTTTTAGGCAGCGCGCGCGGCGGCGGCAGGGAAGTTGAGAAGATAGCCGATACAATTCAATCACTCAATATGAATATGCTCTTTATAATCGGCGGTGACGGAACTCAGCGCGGAACAATGGATATTGCCGAAGAGCTCGATAAAAGACAGTACAAGGCGGCTCTGATTGGAATTCCAAAAACCGTAGATAATGACTTTGCCATGATTGACCGTTCCTTCGGATTTAATACCGCTGTTGCCGAAGCTGTAAAGGTTGTATCGGCGGCGCATGTGGAAGCGAAATCCTCGATTAACGGTATCGGTCTTGTAAAGGTTATGGGAAGGGATTCTGGCTTTATCGCGGCGCATACTGCGCTTGCAAGCCATGAGGTGAATTTTGTATTGATACCTGAAGTGCCTTTTAATCTTGAAGGTTACAACGGTTTTCTGCATCATCTTGAAGAAAGAATTAAGAGAAGCCATCACGCGCTGATTATTGTCGCCGAAGGCGCTATGCAGGATATGTTAATAAAAGATAAAAAATTCGACGCTGGCGGAAATGTTAAAATGGCTGATGTCGGAATTTATATCCGAAGCAGAATCATCAAACATTTTGAAGAGAGAGGCATCGAAATCAACCTGAAATATATCGACCCCAGTTACGCGATCCGCTCCGCGCCTGCAAATCCCGACGACTCAATTTACTGCGAGCGCCTCGGCAACGCGGCGGTACACGCGGCAATGGCAGGCAGAACAAAATGCATCATCGGTCTTGTGAACAACAGGTTTGTGCATCTGCCGATTAAAGTAGTAATTTCTCACCGCAACAAAGTTAACCCCGAGAGCAGCTTGTGGCGCGATACGTTAGACGCAACTCAGCAGCCGCCTCTTATGGTGAACAGATTTAATGATGATCGTCATTAATCTAGCGGTATTCATCGCGCTGTCAAAAGACATTTATTTGTGATATGCTCATAACATGCGGAATAAACTAACCGATGAACTTGCTGTCTGCGGAATGAACGCGGTTCTTGCGGCAGGCGAATATCATCCTCTGACAATTAACCGGCTCTTTCTGCGCGAAGACAGGCTGCAGAATTTTACCGGAATCTGCAAACAGCTTGCGGAGCGCAAGCGTCCTTATAAAATCTGCGAAGATGAAGAGCTGGAGCGTATCTGCAAAAGCGTTCATCATCAGGGTGTTGTCGCTATGATCGAAGAGCCTGTGATTGAAGGGCTTAGCGTTGATGATCTTGATCTGTGGGCAGGCGAAGGAAAGACGGGTATTATTCTTAATTCAATCGGAAACGATCATAACCTGGGAGCGATAGCGAGGGCGGCGGCTTTTTTTGACGTCAGTTACATTGTGTTAAACGAAAGAGACTCGTCATTTGACGGCGATGCGCGTCTTACTACAAGCGCTTACCGTGTCGCGGAGGGCGGGTTTGAGCACGTAACGGTGCGGAAGATAACAAACGCCTGCGCTTTTCTTAAAGACGCGTCAAAACGCATTTTAACGGTCGGCACGGACACAAGAGCGAGAAGGCGCATCACTGATTTGAAAGATATTATAAAAAATTCGCAGGCAAGATTCAAAAGTTCTTCAGGAAAAAGATGCGGCATTGCTCTTGTTCTCGGCAACGAAGAGATTGGCTTGCCGAAGGATGTGATGGATCAGTGTTCATGCTTGCTGCGCATTCCCGGCACCGGCAATATCGAAAGCCTGAATGTATCGCAGGCGGCGGCGTTATTTTTGCATACTATTTTTGAAGCGTAGAGAAGCCATTGACCCCGGTTTAATAATTACGTATCATGTTTTTGTGGCTGCTCAAAAAAAAAGGAAAAAAGAGGAATCTCAAGGCTCTCAGGCTGTAGTTATTTTTTGGTTTGTTTTTATCATTGCTGTAATCTCTGTCTTTATGTTTAACGCGGATACGATTAAAAAAAACTTTAATATTTTTAAAACACAGATAACGGCTCCTTCCGGGAGAGAAAATGATGTAATATTGTTTGATGATGATTCTGTTGAGATTGTTATTGAACAGCCTGACCAGCGCAATACCACAGATTTGCAGACAACGCCTCCTGAGACAGTAATTGTTGAAACAGAGCCGGTAACAACGCCGACAGCAACGCTGCCCATTCCTGTCACTCCGGAACCAAAACCGCCCGCAAGTACTCAAACGCAGACTCAAACGCCGCCTGTGCAGACAAGAGACAGAACGATTTATTTTGCGCAGGTTAACAGTGACGGACAGATTCTTCAATCAAAGGTTACGCGAAGAATTCCTGTCTCGCAGTCTCCCATGCTGGATTCTTTGAACAGCCTGCTTGCTGGTCCTTCCGCGGAAGAGCTCAAGCGCGGGATGCTTAATTTAATTCCGCGGAACACAAGGATACTTTCGACAATGATTCGCGGAAGCACCGCTTATATCAGTTTCAGCGAAGATTTTCTTTTTAATACATTCGGCGTTGAAGGTTATGTAGCCCAGCTTCGGCAGATTGTCTGGACAGTGACGGAATTTTCAAACGTGAGTGATGTGCAAATTTTAGTTGAAGGCAGACGCTTGGATTACCTTGGAGAAGGCATTTGGATCGGCAGCCCGATCAGCAGACAATCATTTTAATTATATCCGTTTAATAGAAATTGTTTTTCCCGTACCGGCATCAATCTCCGCGATTACTCCCTGAATTATCCCTTCGTTATTCGCGGAAGCTGTTTCCATTTGATACATCACCTGTTTTCTGGCTCTCTCTATGCAAATTTTCGGATCCATTCCGATAACGCTGTCCGCGTTACCTGTCATTCCAAGATCGGTGATATATCCCGAACCGTTCGGCAGTATCCGCTCATCGGCTGTCTGCACATGCGTATGCGTGCCTGCAAGCAGCGAGATGCGCCCGTCCGCAAAATAAGCAAGAGCTTCTTTTTCGCGGCTGGATTCGGCGTGAAAATCAATCAGTATTATCGGGAAAGCTTCTGGGAGGACAGATTGGTCTCCCGATAAAAGCGGATGAATATCGGTCGCTCTTCCTTCAAAAAGTTTTATCAGCCGTTCAAGGCATTGAAAAGGGCAGTCAATGGCTGTCATAAATTCCCTGCCCTGAAGATTTATAACTATCCAATTTATTCCATCTTTATTTATATGAGTAAAGCCTGTGCCGGATAAGCTCTGAGTAATTTTAGATTCTGCCGGATAATTTTCCGGGCGCAGCATATTTCTTTCTGTTTCCAGAAATCTCCAAAACTCGCGTTTTTCCCATACATGGTTGCCTGAAGTTACCACATTCGCGCCCGCCGCGATAATGCGTCTAAAATCCTTTTCTGTCATACCGAAACCGTCAGCGGCATTCTCGCCGTTGACTACGACAAAATCAAGCTGATTCTCTTTAATTAAAGCGGGTAATTTCGCTTCCAGCGTTTCCAGTCCTGCCTGCCCTACAACATCGCCAATCATCGCGGTTTTTACTATACGCATATATATATTATAGTAAAAATAGAGAGAAAAAAAAAGACAATCTCTTTTTATACAGGCTATATTGTCTTTTTTAATAACCCGAGAAAATATAGACAAATGCGTTAACTCTTGCCATATTCCAATTTTTTTATATCACCTAAATCTGATTGCCTGCCCGGCAGTATACAAAAGAAAATCAACGGTTAGATGATTACCATTCATACAGCCTGCCCGACAATTTGCAAAAATTACCTTACTCGGAAATTTGGCACAAGGTACCATTGTGTCAAATTTTTAGGTGACAGTCACCCACCCCATATATAGCGTCTATCCCTAATACCACCGCTACAGGTGGTATAGGTGACTGACACCAAATGTTGAGGTTGTTGTCACATCTTCCCATAAGCAGTAAACTATACCAATGACCAGAGGAATTTTCATTGCGGGAAACGAGGGCGCTCTTTGCAGGGCTGTAGAAGCGGAAACGCATAAAAGAACGGAGCAATATACAGCGGCTTTAATACCGAACAGGCTTTCTGAGACGCTTAAGAATTCCGAGCAGGAAAATAAAAAAGAAAATGAGGAACGAATTTATATTGACTGGAATCCTTCAAGCCCGATTTCGGCGAGAGCGCTTGTGCTTGCCGCGGAGAACAGGCTTGAGCATATTGACGAAGCAATTCTAATCTGCTCTCCGCCTTCGATCCGGTGCAATCCGTCCGTGCTTCCTTTCCCTTCTGTAGAAATAATGATCAACGATAATATTAAAGGATGGTTTTTTCTTGTAAAAGAGTTAGCCGCAGTTTTTAAAAGCCGCGGACGCGGAACGCTGGCTCTGGTTTACCCTGATATAAATTCCAGTTCTGTCAAAGATGAAGCCGCTGATATTTTAGGACCGCCGGCTCTTGCTACATTCCGCGCTCTTTCAGGCGGACTTCTGGCAGCCGCTCATCAGGAATCGTACATTACCGCGGGTTTTTCAACGTCCGATGCCGGAAACGAAACAGCTTTTGCTTCTTTTATTTTTAAGAATATTGATGAGATAACAAAACGCTCAAACGGGAAGCTGCACAAATTCGGCAAATTTAATTTCTTTAAATGACATTTAACGTTTCTTTTTCCATCTGATGTATAACTGTTTGCTGCCGCTGTTTGCGCCGGGGCGCTCTTCTATTTCAAATTGAGGGATGGCGCGGAATAAATCGCCGAGTTTTCTGAAACCGTAATTGCGCGGATCAAAGTCCGTGGAGCGGTTGTTGATTTTTTGTCCTACCATGCCGAGATATGCCCAGCCTGATTCTTCCGCGATGTCGTCCACCGCGTCATGCAGCAGTTTTAATAATTTTTTATCTATGCTGAATTCTTTTTTCTTTTTTACAGACGGACGATTTTCTTCGTCTTCCGCTTCGTGGCTGTCCAGTATTTCTGTGTAAATAAATTTATCGCAGACTGATACAAAGGCTTTAGGCGTTTTCTTTTCGCCGAATCCGTAAACGATAAGACCGCTTTCGCGCAGGCGCGCGGCAAGGCGAGTAAAGTCTGAATCGCTTGAAACAATGCAAAAGCCGCCGAGTTTTTCGCTGTATAAAAGATCCATCGCGTCAATAATCATCGCGGAATCTGTCGCGTTCTTTCCCGATGTATACGAAAACTGCTGTATAGGCTGAATGGCGTATTCAAGCAGCCTTTCTTTCCAAGAACGAAGCGTACCGCTTGTCCAGTCGCCGTAAATTCGCTTTACGCTGGCAATTCCGTACTTTGCAACTTCGCTTAAAAGCCCTTCTATTATAGCGGGCTTCGCGTTTTCTGCGTCAATAAGCACGGCAAGTTTAGCCTGTCCGCTTTCATTGGAATTAAAATGTGTAAACGGCAATAACGGCATATATTAATTCTCCTTTAAATTTCAAAAATTGATTTTTTTATCCTGCGCAGTAAAATTATTTTTGAGAGCGTTATGCGCCTTATCTCGTTAGCTTCATTCTTTTGATTCGGCATAGCCATAGTGTCAATGACAAGTATTAATCCGTTTCCTTCTTTTTCCAGCGCCTTTGGTATTCCGAATATTTTTTCTCCGTCAGGGCAGATAATTTCTACGGGTGACTGCTGAGATATTGCCTGTTTGGCGATATTTTGTTTTCCCGTATAATCCATAAGCTTTGCTTCAAGTTTCTCGTAACGGACATCAGCATCCTTTAATTGTGTTTCGCATAACACAAGCCGCCTGTCAATTCTTGCGGTGAGTTCTGTTCTTTCCGTATCTGTTAGCTGCATTTTTTTTAATATAGCGTGAAATTCAGAAGCAAGAGCGGAAGCGAATTGAGCGTCTTTTTCCTTTGGTTTATTTGTTGTTTTATTTTCCGCAGATGTAAGCTGAGAGATTGGAATGGATAACTGAGAATATATAGCTAACGGAGAGGGAAAATGATTAGTAAATGATATTTTATTTTCCTGCGGATTAACCGGGTTATTGCGTCCGATTATATCAATACCCGCGTGATTTAGCGCGTTTGCCGCGTCTTCAATTAAATTTTCATTCAGCAGATATAAACCCGGAGCGAGCGTTTCAAATATCATTGAAGCAAGCGACCTTGTCTGCGTTAAATAGCGGTGTTCTTCCGAAAGACTCAATAAAACGCACTTTCTTAAAGACACATCTTTGTGGCGTTTTTCCCAGTCATTTAAATTCCATATTAATACATCATCCGCTTTTCCAAAGGAGAGCCTGTTCAGCAATTCGATAATTTTTTTAGCGGAATTGTTATTGTTAAACGATCTTACGGCGGAATCCTTAGTTACATTAAACCGGAAAACCGATGTCATAAATGAAGAGCCGTTTTCGCAGATAACCGAAAAAGACGCAAGATCAAGAGCGTCCTTAAAATTTATTTCCGGATATACAAGAATTGAGGAGCCTGAATCAATCACTATTACGGGTTTATCGTACTTTGCCGGTTTATGATTCGGTATGGCGCCTAACTGATATAATCCAGCCTGCGGATTTGTAATTAACCCGGTTTTTATTAAAGCTGTCAGCAGCGTTCCGGAATCAATGCTGACATTGCTTTGATCTTTAATAATTCCGATTATTTTTATTAAGGTTTTTTCCGGATATTGGGCGTCCGCTTTTAATGAATCCAAAAAAGAGTGAATTAAATTATCAATTTCCCGCAATCTGCCGCGGTAAAGAGGCGGCAGTATCTCCGATGGAGGTGATTCTCCGCCTGAAAGCATCGCGGCGGCGAAGTATTCGCTTCTTTCTCTTGCGGAGAGCGAACTAAAATCTTCAAGATGTTTTCTATCAGGGACCAGCTTTTCTTTATCAATATAAAATAAACCAAGCACAAGCAGGCAGTTCGTTAAATGATTTAAATTAATTCCGGGAAAGCAGGCTTTTCCTGTTTCTATAACTCTTTTGCGGATAACGCATGTCTTGCTTGATTCATCCGCTCTGTAAAAAAGTTCCAGCTGAGATGCAAAAGATAAAAATCCCGCGAGGAGCAAGTCACTGTAAATGATCTGGCTGTTCTCCGAAGGCGCGTTTACTGATGCGTCAGCGGCGGGTACTGCCGGAAAAAGAACAGAAGCGTTTTTTATGTAAGGCTTCAGCACAGGCATTAAAACAGGGTTCAGCGTAAGACGGCTGCCTGCGTGCTGGTTTGTTTTGTCTTCCGTGAAGCGGTAAACAATAAAGCGCTCTTCCAAATTTACAATTATGTCCTGTAATTGCGCGTAACCGAATTCACCGGCAAAAAAATTTGTAAGCTGCAATGGAGTAGGTTCTGTGAAAAGCGCGATTGCCGTGATTATTTTTTCGTCATTTTCATCGATATATGACGCGATTGCTTTTTGAATATCATCACGCAGTAAAAAATTTTCCAAATCGTTTAATAGCTGCTGTTTGCTGAAAGGCGTTTTAATTTTTCCGAATACGCTCCTCAGTAATTCAAAAAAGGAGTTATCCGGCATTGATAAAATAGCCGATTTCCAAAAACTTATTGGCTTAAAAGTTTCTTTATTGGTTTTCATTGCTGCTGCGCTCCTTCGTCCGTTTTTTCCGCGGACGCTGCTGTCCATCGCTGGATTGAATATTTATATCCCTGTTCAGTCAGGAATTTCTGGCGGTTAGACGCAAATTCTTCTTCTACAGTATAACCCGAAACAAGGGAAAAAAACCATGCGTTGCCGCAGGCGGCGTTATGTTTGTTTTTCTTCGGTCTTAAAATCCGCCCTAAACGCTGCGCTTCCTCCTGGCGTGAGCCGAAAGAGCCGGAAACCTGCACTGCCATAGAAGCGTCAGGAAGGTCAATCGCGAAATTCGCTACTTTAGAAACAACAATAACGCGCAGTTCTCCTTTCTTAAAACTTGAGTAAATGCTCTCTCTTTCCGCGTTAGGTGTTTTTCCCGTGATCAGCGGAGCATTGAGAATCTTCGCAAGAGAATCGAGCTGTTTAAGATACTGTCCGATAACAAGAATTTGATCGTCAGGATGATTTTCGATCAACTGAAGCACGACATTTTCTTTTAAGGGATTTTCAGCGGCAATTCTGTACTTTTCTCTCGGCAGAGCAGTAGCGTACGGAATCTTTAAGGACTGAGGAAGATCGAGCCTTATTTCCGTGCAGAAAGCTTCTGCAATCCATCCCTTGTCTTCTAGATCTTTCCACGGCACATCATAGCGTTTAGGTCCCACAAGACTGAAGACCGCGTCTTCTTCGCCGTCTTCGCGTATCAAAGTCGCCGTCAGCCCGAGCCTTCTTATCGCCTGAAGTTCCGCCGTTACGCGAAACACAGGAGCTGGAAGCAGATGAACCTCATCGTAAATGACAAGCCCCCACGCGCGTTCCCTGAAAAGCCGGAAGTGGGGGAACTCTCCCTGCTTTACCGGTCTCCATGAAATTATCTGATAGGTGGCGACAGTAACAGGCGCGGTTGATTTAGAGTCTCCGGTATATTCCGCGATTTGATCGCGCGTTAATTCGGTTTTATCAAGCAGCTCTTCTATCCATTGATGAACCGCAGCTACGTTAGTTGTCAATATAAGCGTATTTGTTAATAGACGTGACATGATAAGCATACCGACAATTGTTTTTCCCGATCCGCAGGGAAGCACTATTACGCCGTAACCGCTGCCTGCGTCCCCAGAACCGATGACGGAATTCGCAGCCGTTATCTGATAATCCCTCGGCGTGAATGGCCTTCCAGAGAGGCAGCGTTCTCTCATTTTTATTTGTAAATCTTCTCCCTTCGCGAGCGGCGCTTCATCCTGAACGGGCCAGCCGATGCGAATCAATTCACGCTTGACGGTGCCTCTGTCTGTCAGTGCAAGCGAAAACCCGTTTGACGTTCCGGTCAGATATTTTTTCAGCGCTTTAAGCTCTCCGATTTCAAGCCGGATTGCCTCATCATCAATCTGTAAAGACAGGAGGTTATCATCCTCTTTATTATGTATCATTTTTATTTTTCCGTAACGCGACATCAGAAGCGAAAAACCTTCCGTGATTCCATGCGGTATTTCGTAACGGCTGAATTCATTCAAAGTTTTTACGACATCTTCCGGCGTAAGACCCGCGCTTGCCGCGTTCCAGAGCGAAAGGGGCGTGATGCGGTAGGTGTGAATATGCTCGGGAGATTTTTCCAGCTCGGCAAACGGCATAACCGCCTGCCTTGCCGCCTCGGCGGATTCACAGTGAACATCGAGAAGCAGAGTTCTGTCGCTTTGAACAATTAACGCTTTTGTTGAATCAACAGTCATCATATCAGTGTATGATAAAAATCAAAAAAGTGACAGCCACCGCATGGCTAGCATCGGCGCAGCTAAAGCAACGGCGCAGCTAAAGCAGCGGCGCAGCTAAAGCAGCGGCGCAGCTAAAGCAGCGGCGCAGCTAAAGCAGCGGCGCAGTTAAAACAACGGGGTTGATTTTTATTAGAAAAGATGCTATTTATCAAAAATATAATAATAAATAGGAGTCCTAAATGGCACAACACCAGTTTCAGACCGAAGTCAGCCGGTTGCTGCACCTTATCATCCACTCTCTTTATTCTAACCGCGAGATTTTTCTTCGGGAGCTTGTCTCTAATGCCTCTGACGCGCTGGACAAGTTAAAATATCTTACAGTGGCGGATGAAGCGTACAAATCGCTCAATTTCGATCCGCGCGTCGACATTTCCTTCAATAAAGAAGCGAAAACACTCACTATCGCCGACAACGGAATCGGCATGAACGAAGCGGACTTAATCGATTCTCTGGGAACCATCGCGCGTTCCGGCACGAGGATGTTTTTGGAAAAACTTGCCGAAGACGCGAAAAAAGATTCCAATTTGATCGGACAGTTCGGCGTAGGTTTTTATTCCGCGTTCATGGTCGCCGATAAGATTGAGGTTATCAGCCGAAAAGCCGCGGAAGATGCAGCATGGAAATGGTCAAGCGACGGCAAGGAAGGTTTTGAGATTGAGAGCGCCGCGCGTGACAATCAGGGCACAACGGTGATCCTGCACCTCACCGAAGAGGGAAGCGAATACGCCAACCGCTGGTCAATCGAAGACATTATTAAAAGATACTCAAACCATGTCGCGTTTCCGATTTATCTTACCTACGAAGAAAAAGAGTACGATGACAAAGGAAAGGAAAAAAACAGCATATCAAAAACAGACAGGATAAATTCAGGCACCGCTCTTTGGCGCAGAGCGAAAGCGGAATTAAAAGACGAGGATTACAACGAATTTTACAAACAGTTAGGCCATGACAGCGAAAATCCGTTACACTACATTCATACAAGAGCGGAAGGAACGCTGGAATACTCAACATTGTTTTACATTCCGAAAAAAGCGCCGATTGATTTATACAATGTCGATTATAAACCCGGCGTTAAACTTTACGTTAAACGCATTTTCATTACCGATGATGACAAGGAGCTGATGCCTGTATATCTGCGTTTTGTGCGCGGCGTAATCGATTCAGAAGACCTTCCGCTCAATGTAAGCCGCGAAATCCTTCAGCAGAATAAAATCCTCTTAAACATTAAAAACGCTTCCGTAAAAAAACTGCTCTCCGAATTCAAACACATGGCGGATAACGCGGTTTCCGGAGGAGACGAGCAAAAAGAAAAATGGGAAAACTTTATAGAACAATTTAACCGCCCGCTAAAGGAGGGTTTATATCAGGATTACGCGAACCGCGACATTCTTCAGGAGCTTGTGCGCTTCAAGAGCACCGCTGCCGAAGGTTCAGACGGCAAAACTGTCCGGACAAGTTTCGCGGATTATGTCAGCCGCATGAAAAGCGATCAGAAGTACATCTACTACATCACAGGCGGCGTTGGAGCCGGTTCAGCAGATGAGAAAACCCTGCGCGCTTCTCCGCTTTTGGAAGCGTACAGGGCAAAAGATATTGAAGTCCTCATTATGGATGATGATATTGACGACATTGTAATTCCGATGCTGCATAGTTATAGACCAAGCAGTTCCGAAGGAACTGATAAAGGAAAGTCCGAAGGACTTTCCTCAAGTTGGGAATTAAAAGCCGTAAACCGCGCAGGAGCGGACGAAGAGTTAGGTGAAAAGAAAGATAAAAACGCCGAGAAGGAAGCGAAACCTGTAATCGAAAAGATCAAAAAAGCGTTAGGTGACCGCGTAAAAGACGTAAAACTTTCACGCCGCCTTCATGATTCGCCTTCCTGCATCGTAGCGGACGAAAACGATCCGACAATACAGATGGCGCAGATGTTAAGAGCTATGGGGCAGTCTTCGATGGAAGAAGCGAAGCCGATTCTTGAAGTGAACGGAGATCATCCGATTATTTTAGGATTAAAGGACGTTGACGATGAAGATAGGATTGCGGATGTTTCCGGAGTGCTGCTCGATCAGGCGCTTTTAGTGGAAGGATTGAAATTGAATGACCCTTCAGACTTCGTCAAGAGGTTGAATCGTTTGCTTTCAAGATAGCTGACGAAGTCTGAGGACTTCGTCAAGAGGTTAAATCGTTTGCTTTCAAGATAGCTGACGAAGTCTGAGGACTTCGTCAAGAGGTTGAATAGGTTGCTTTCAAGAGGTTAAATTAGTGTATTAAACCCTTCGGCACGAATAAAACCAAAAACTTTTCTTAGTTAATATCCTCATTCCTAATTTAACACTGTGAATTCAATTTTAGTTATTCGCAGAAGGAGTACGCCTCCGTTGTTTTTTATCATTCCTATTCCTCCATTCGGAAATAATTCGAGCGGAAGTGTTATTTCATTTCCATTTCCATCCTCAAGATCACGATATTCCACATCACTACCGGAAGCAACCGTAGTATAGTTATGCCTTAACGCAATACTAAGAGAATTACCGCTGACGCGAATTAAATCATAAGTGAGCGTGATATAATTATACAAATCATATTCGTCAGGAAACTCATAACTAAGACGAGTAACGCCGTTATTATATCCATGATGTTCTTGAATAGAAGAAAATACATCGCTTAAATCATTATTAGGATTTAACCATGCATCTCTATCAGAAGTAGTTCCTACAATCCACCATTGGCTGTTGTTATATGTATATGGTTCCATTGATGCTTCATTCCAGGCGCCTGCAGCGTCAAACAAGGTATTATTATTATTTGCATATACAATTAAAGGATCCAGTTCGCCATCTGCCCATTTTGCAGTCAAGCTCATATTGTTCGTAACAACAGTGTTGGCATTAACTCGTTCGCCATTTTCGTCAAACCAGCCAAGAAAGGTATATCCGCTTCTTGTGACTATCGGCAAAGCGCCTAACTTCAAACCCTCGATTATGCTTCTTGATTCAATAAGACCTGAGTCATCATAAGCGGGATAAAAACTTATAGTATGCTTAGTAAGATTTCTTTCTCCGGTTTTTTCTATCTCAATTAATGTAATACGGAAAGGTTCTATACCGCCGTTTGTTTCTATACGAATAGAATCAAACTCAAAAATATCTTCGGCTTGATCTCCCTGCTGCCAAACCAATTCAAATGTCTGATCAATACCGGATATTATCTGTGAGGCAAGTATAGTATATTTTTGGGATTGTTCCGTTAATTTTACTTCGCAGTCTGCATAGCCGAGCATGACTCCGTATATAGTTACTTTATAAATAATATCTTCCAGATATAAATTTAAACTATTTGTCCCCTTTAAATTCATCTGTAATCCCCACCAAGCATATTCACGGTTTGTAACATTAATGCCGTTATTAATTATGGAAATGCTCGGACTGCCGAAATTAGTTAATGGATAGTTTAATCCGCTCCATTCATATTCATAAATGTTGTCTGCTAAAGAAAAAACTGTTTCACCGGTTCTCTGATACTGCGCGTTAAGAGCCGCGTCAAGTCCTCCTTCTTCAGCCGGTATTTTTTCTTCTTTTGTAAATATCGGCGGTTCAAAAGTACCGTTAAAATACATGACATCTTCATGATATAAGTTTGTATCCCATCTGTAGGAATAATTATCTGTCCATGCATATACCGCATTATCCTGAATAGTTCCGCCTTGTTTATAAAAGATACCATTTTTTACAGCTACGCCGCCGCCATAATTTGCGTAATTTTTTGAAATGACAGCATTACCGCTCATATTAAATGTTCCTATCTCCGAAAATA
>JGI24695J34938_10001656_pt1 | contig 18523 bp, 17 predicted proteins | sample TergutCo191P3_FD_34938 | JGI IMG/M metagenome (IMG submission 34938)
GCCGCCCTGCGGTACCATAAAATCGCCTCGTCGTAGTCCAGTTCTACGCCTTTCCCCTTATAATAACATTCACCGATATAATCCTGAGCCCCTGCGTGGTTCTCTTTTGCGAGAGCTTTGAATATCGGCAGGGCCTTGTCGTATTGTTCATCATTGTAGAAATTCACAGCATCATCATACGAGCTGCCGCCGCCTTTACTGTCTTTCTTTTCAGGTTCCGCTTGAATCTCTTTTATCGGGATTTCACGTAAGATAAAAGCAAGAACATTTACCACATTCCACGCGGCTGCGTTGTCCATAAAGTGATCTTCATGAAGAACACGGTGCTGCGCTTTAGCGCATCTTTCAATATCTTCTTTCTCTACCGAAAAAATCGCGTTAGACACTCCAGCCTCTACCGCCCTTAAAAGCAATCCGCGTACATTGTTGTAATCGCTTCCTGCGTAGTCAGATAAAATCGCTTTGCATTTTTTAAAATCAAGAAAATATTCCTTGCCGTGTTTGTCTGCAATCTTTTTTAAAATGTCGATAAAACCCTGTTCCATACTTTCTCCTTATTATGTTAATTTACTTTATTTTTTTATTAATTTCAACAAAAAGGACAAATACCCACGTATCAAAGAAAAGAATTAATCACATAAGTCCATTGACAATCCTTAGTCATAAAGTTATTTTTAATAAAGTTGTAAAAAAGAGGGATTATATGAGAAAGATTTTGCATTATGGAACATCAGCAGCTTTGCTGCTGGCGTTTGGTCTTGCGGTAATTTCATGCGGAACTACAGGAAAAACTGAACCCGCCGAAGATCTGCCAAATATTCTTATAATAAATGAAATCGAAAATTATTCGGGAAGCGTCCTTGTATCTGTTTCGTCCACAACAACGCCTCTTGCCTCTATGACGGCAGTCGGAAGAGCTCATGTTTCAGAAGCGTCCGCTACACTGTCTTTAGTAATTGCGGGGAATGATGATGTCCCATGGAAAGATACAGGCGAATATTTTATCGTGTTAATCTTTGCTGATGACAATAACGCGATTTATTTTTACTCAGGCGGCGAATCATCTGCGCATAAATACAATTTTACAGGAGGGACGGCGGCCATTCCGCTAAGCCAATTCAGCCGCAATTAAAATACGTTGATTATTAAGCTGCATAAAGTTATCATTATATATGCAGCAAAATAAAAAGACCGTTTTTTTAATAATAATTTTTCTTTTTTCAAGCGCCTTTGTTAATGCTCAGGGTGCGATCTTAGGTGAACAGTACGATAATCTCCCGCGCAGAACTCAAACCGCGTTATCTTACGAAGGGCTTCCTTCTTCGTTTTCGCTGAAACAATACGCGCCGCTTCCGGGCGATCAGGGTGATTACGGAACATGCGTCGGCTGGGCAGCGGCATATGCGGCGAAAACAATTGCCGAGTCAATCGCGCTCGGCCGCTTAAATCAAACAGAGACTACACAAAACGCGTTTTCCGTTGTTCACGCTTACAGGAATTCCACTCCTGACGATCCTGCCGGTATGTACGGCACGCAGATTTATTCTACCCTTGATTATTTAAGAGACTCAGGCGCTGTCAGAATGTTAGATGTCGAACGCGAAGTTTCTTTTTCGCAGGTTGATCTCGCCTATTACCGTAAATCAAAATTATTCCCAATCGGCGGATACTATACGCTTTTTTCAAGGGATGAAAGCCAGAAGCAGCCGTTAATATCAAGAATAATTAAAAGAAGCCTTACAGAAGGCAATCCTGTAATAATCGCGATGAATACCCCCGATTCATTTACAGAGGTAAAAGATGTTTGGGAGCCCTGGGAAAATCCTGATTATTTTTATTACGCTCACGCAATGTGCGTGGTCGGCTACGATGATAACATGCACGGCGGCTCATTCGAGGTTTTAAACAGCTGGGGCAGAAAATGGGGAAACGGCGGATACATCTGGATTCCGTACCAAACCTTTACCGATTATGTCTACGAAGCTTATGAATTAATCGATAATATCGCGCTTTACAGCGATGAAAATAAATTCGAAGGTTATGTGCAAATGGAAATTATCAGCTCAGGCAAAAATCAGGAAACAAGAACTGTCAATTTTAATCTTACGCAAAATAATTTTTATTTAGCGTCGGAAATAATCGCTGCGGATGCGCAGATTAGTTTTACGGTAGGCTCAGCGGAAAGATCCTATGTTTATTCATTTATGGTTTCTCAGCCTGAAGGGCAGGAAAATTTTTATTCACCTGTACTTTTGTTCCCTCAGACAGGATTATCTCCCTTAATGAACAGCTCAATGAGTCTGCCGGGAAATGATAAAACAATTACGCTTACTTCCGGCATTGATTATCTTATCACTCTTTATTCTAAACAGGCTTTGGATATTCAAAATGTAATGCGCGCGTTTGCTTCCGCTCAGGGAACGATCAACAAACGCTTAGCCGCGTCTTTAGGCGACGGTTACACAACAGCTTTAACATACAACGGGAACGAAGCGGCGTTTACATTAACGCCTGACGATACCCGCGCTATAGCCGCCTTAATTATCGCAATAGAAAGTAATTAGTATAAGTTGTCCGGAAACCACGAATGAATATTTCTGAACCAAATGATTTATTGCGCGGCTGAAATATTCAATATGTATTCCTGATCAGGTTCTGTGTCAAGGCACCATACTTTTAAATAGTAAGCGCCGGCTGTCAGATTTAAAGAAAGCCGTGAACTTAAAGAATCACCGCCGTCATCATCTTCGGCAATGCGGTTCAGGTTAGCGTCAAACAATTCAATATAAGTATCAAGGCGGTTTGAGTTTGCGCCTCTTGTGCTGATAATGTAACGGCCCGGGCGTGTTATTTGAAATGTTATCCAGTCGACATCATTCGCCGAATGAAAACTATGGCGCTGATCTGCGCCGGTTTCATAATGGCTTGCAAGCGACGGTTCATCATTGGGTTCATACTCATCCGGAGGAAGCAATGCAGAACCGGGAAAAAAAGCGCGGAAACCGTAACTACCTGATACACTTTGACCGTATCCCCGGACTTTGACAAAATAAGTGCTTCCGGCCGTAACGTTATACCTTATGCGCGCGTTGGTGTTTGTACCGCCGTCGTCGTTGCGCTCAAGTATTGTCCTTTCCGAATCAAATAATTCCATGTATGTATCGGTTCTTCCGGTGGTTTCCATTGTCAGCCGCCCGTTAATCGCGGGTAAAAGAATAAAAAAATCTTCATCGCCCTGCCCAAGCGTACGATTCACAGTTGCCGCGGTTTCCTCGCTGTCTCCGATCTCATAAGAAATGGGATTACTGAAACTGCTTGAACCTTCTCTTACAGTAAGGTAGGCACGAAAACCATAAGGACCTGTCGTTGAATAACTATAACCGCAGACAATTATAAGATAGGAAACTCCCGCGCGGACATTATAGGTGATTTTTGCGTTCGCTCCGGAGCCGCCGTCATCGTTAGACGCAAGTTCCTCTTCCGTTTCATAATCATAAAGGAACATATAAGTATCCAAATTGCCTGTCGTTTCCGCGGTAAGCCGTCCGTCCGCGTCAGGTATTATGAGAAAAAAATCATCATCGTCTTCTGAAAGATAGCGGTTAATAACAGGCACATTCGGGTTTGTTCCAAGTTCATAAAACAAAGGCATGTCCCAGTCGTCCCATTCATAAACATCTACGCCTGCCGCCGCGGAAGAAGAACCGCCTTGTGAGCTGTCATTGTAAATCATTTCGTTAATGTTCGCGTCACGCAGAAAACTCGAAGTAAAACTTCCTTCTATTGAGCGATCGGAGATACGTACAAGCCTTGTATACACTCTGATAATATCGGCTACCTGAACAATTTCGCCTGAGATTGTCCATGCGGCATCCTGCGAGCTTGCGGCGGAAGATACCCTGTACCTCCTGCCCGGAATATTAACGAGCTCATCGGTTAATTGATTTATCCAATAAGAAATAAAAGTGGGGGTGTTTGATTGAAATGTAAACTGACCGATAAAAATGCTTTCGGCTCCTTTTGCGGTTAACACAGAATGAATCTGGCCGGCAAGAGAATTTACAGCTTCATCTAATCGTACCACAGGGCTTTGCGCGTCCTGCGAAAAGACAATGCCGCTCACAAAAAAGAGGACGAAAACAAACAGTCTTTTCATAAACCCTCCAAGTGCATTCATACTAACATTGTTTTTTTAAGCAGTCAATTAATTAACGTTTAAGATAAACCTTGCTTCCGGGCGGGACGGATTTTGTTATCCACACATTGCCGCCGATAACGCTGTCATGTCCGATCACTGTTTCTCCGCCTAGAATAGTCGCGTTAGCGTAAATTGTAACATTGTCTTCGATGGTCGGGTGGCGTTTTTTGCCGCTTTCACCTTTTTTAACTGAAAGAGCGCCGAGAGTTACACCCTGATAAATTTTTACATTTTTTCCGATTACAGTTGTCTCGCCGAAAACAATTCCTGTGCCGTGATCGATAAAAAATGATTCGCCGATTTCGGCTCCCGGATGAATATCAATGCCTGTGCGCTTGTGAATAAGTTCGCTCATCATCCGCGGAATTAAAGGAACCTGCCTTTTCCAAAAAAAATTCGCCATACGATGAACGACAATCGCTTGAAATCCCGGATACGAAAGAATCACTTCATCCGCGCTCATCGCCGCGGGATCGCCTTTGACAGCGGCTTCCAAATCTTTACATAAAATGATTCTGATCTTTACAAGTTCCTCGAAAAATTCTTCTATTACCATTGCCGCGACCGCTCTGCATCCTTCATGCCCGCAGCTTAACTCGCCGAGACGGACAGAAAAAGCAAGACTCTTCTCTACTTCGGCTTTTAGAGCCAATGAAAGATTGTATATTTTTTTTTCAATTATATCTTTAAACGAGTTTATGTCCGTGTTAAAATTTTCCAAAAAGCCGGGAAATAAAATTTCCTCCAGACTGCGCACAATACTGTCAATACTTTCTCTTCCCGGAAGATTAAACGCCCCGGAATGATTCACCATTCCATGCGTATCGTAATTATTTAAAAGAGCGTCAACGCTTTTTTCAAGTCTTTTCATTTTTATTTTTTATATTGTCAACTAACGCAGATAAATCGCTGCCGCCCTTAAAGCGCAGAACATTTACCATAAAAATATTTAATTTGTTGATAATGTTAGGCGGCAGAAGATTGCCGTCAACTTCAACAGAGAGAATCGGGTAATTGCGTTCGCGCGCCCACGGAGTAAAAAGCCCCTCAATCACACGCCCGATAAGGCACGCAAACGGGCTTATATTCACAATGCCTGAATAACCTGAATCCATCGCGGCTGCTGCCGATCCCGAAGAAACAGCGATTTCAGAATTTAGCTCAAGATTTACAAAATGTTCAACTGTGTATTTCATTATATGATGCATATCATGAGGCGTTTCAGGTATCAGCTCTGTCGGACCTAGAATAGAAATAATTTTCTTCTCGATGTAGTGCTTCCACATTTCCTCGATTTTAAGTTTTTTTAAATCCTTCCACGGTTTAGAAAACATTCTTTTTCCCGGTTTTCGCAGTTTGATAAGTTTGTTATACGAATACTCGCGCACAAAATCAAGATAATGAATCCACTCGGAAACACCCGCGATTTTTACAACGATTCCGCGCTCGCTCATAAGTTCGATCAACTCTCCTACCGCGAAATCATCGCGGCGCACATAAATCTCTCCTACAATTAAAACACGCGGGCAGTTTTTTACTTTTCGTTTTAAAGGAATTTTTTTAACATCAGAGGCTACGGATTTAAGCTCTTTCCATATTGTTTTTGGCTTATGCTCAACAGCATTCATGATCCGCCGCCATGATTTTTCAAAATCCTTTTCCGCTTTTGCAGGATCCTCTGCTGCTGCAAGAAGAGAACACTGAATGTCCTTTAAATAGTCAGATAACACAAGTCCTATCCACATTTGTTTCGCGAAACTAGGTCCCAGCTCTGTGTAAGAATTATCGGCTGATAAAATAAACACTACTACATTTTCCAGGCGAAGATCGCGGAAAAGATTTTCGTAGTAAATATAGTACTGACCTGTGCGGCAAGGACCTGTCGTTATCGGAACAAAGAGGAGATACAGTTCGTCCTTGCGGTATTTACCGCCGAAGAAAAATTCCAAAGCGCTTCCAAGCACAAGATGGCTTGGCACACATTCTTTACCGGAGGCATGAGCGCGCGCGATTTGAATTGTTTTGTTAGTCGCAACAGGTAGAGCCTCGGCGTCGATGCCAAGCGAGCGGACAGCCGCTCCCATATACTCTGTCGAAATATTTCCCATGTTGGAAAGCAGCACCTTGACTCTTTTATTTCCGGTAACAGAAATTTTTTCGCCCGTTTTTACATTGTCTATGCGCAAATCAAAATCGCCTGAGGGCATTTTTTCCGAAACAAAACGAAGACCGTTATCGTAACGCTGCACTTCGATCTCGGTTTTTTTCGCGCGGTAACCGTCGATAATATCGAGAAACGCCTCCACGCGCGTATCAACGCCCGCGTCCGCGGAGTGAGAATCAAGCTCAAGCACTAAGAAAGGCTTTTGTCCCATCATCCATTTCACGTAATGGAGAATAAAGGAATCGGGCGCGCATGAAAAATTAGAAATAAAAGTAAGATAGATATTGTCTTCTTTTTTTAAAAGAGAAGCCGCCTTTAAATCCTGCTGACCGAAAAACCAGTACATATTAGAAAATATTTCTTCATCTCGGAACGGAAGAATATCAAAGGGGATAATTGAATAACCGCGCGTTGTAAATTTGCGGGGGATTCCCATATTCGCTTCCGGAGTGAAGGCGTTATAAGGACGCCCTAAAAGCGCGATTACAGGACGATTCGCTTTTCGCGCTTCTTCTAAAGCTTCTATTCCCATTTTTTCGGACGCTTCAAAAAACGCTTTTTGTTTTAAAAGCGCGGTGTTAAACGCCATTTTTGTCTCTTCTTCGCCGATGCCCAATAGTTTTGTCATCACGCAGAAAAGTTCAAGCGCTTTTTCCTCGCCGAATTTAAAACTGACAACTAACGGAAGCCATTTCTTTTTATCGATATCAGGAAACGCTTTTTCCATGTAATAAGGGAGCGCCTGCGTTATAGGGCAAAAGTTCGCGTGTACTTTTTTTTCATAGCTTGGCATATCGCGGAAATGCGGCAGCAGAACATAATCCGCTCCCTTGTCAAGACAGTCCTGTATCGCGCCGTGCGCGATTTCCGCAGGAAAACAATACTGCGCCTCCGCCCGCGCGACACCCGCGTGAGCGACTTCTGTAGATAAAAATGTTTTAATTCCAAGTTCATGGAAAAACCACGAATAAAGCGGATAGAGAGTATGCACCGAGAAAGCGCGGGGAATGCCGATAACATAATTCCTGTTATTTTTATCTCGCAAAGACGCGGAGGCGCTAAGATCGCGGAGATTTTTTAATTTAGCGTCTTCACCATTTTCTTCTGTTAATTTAGACGCGGCGAATTCTTCAAATAACATTTTCTGCCGTTTTTCGACATAATCAAAAACAGGAATGTCTTTAACCTGCTTTCGCATATTAGTATACTTATTGCATCTTCCGCCGAACATGTACTTGTGATTATTTACATTCAATACCTGTATAGGACAGAGATTCTCGCATGCCTGACATGCGAATACTCTTTCGTAGCCGATATCGCGGTTTATAATGTCGTCTAACACAATACACTGTTCAGCTAACAAGCCGTCGTCTTTCTTGCGCTTTGCTAAAAGCGCGACTCCGAAACATCCCATAAGCTCGGGAGAAGGCGGAACAAGTATTTCCTTGTTTAAAAGCATAGCGAACGCAAGCGGAACCGCGGGATTTTTAGCGACCCCTCCCTGTAAAAATATTTTTCCTCCGATTGTGCGGTTTCCGACAACGCGGTTTAAATAATTCGCGACAATTGAGCAGACAATGCCCGCAGTTATATTTTCTCTTCCCGCGCCCTGCTGAACAGCCTTGCGGATATCACTGTTGATAAAAGCGGAACAATGCTCGCCGAATTTACACGGCGTATTTGCACCTAACGCAATAGGTCCGATATCAAGAGCGCTGTGAATCGATAAATCGCCTGCGGCGGACTCTTCTAAAAAAGAGCCGGTACCCGCGGAGCAGGCTTCATTCATCGCATAATCTATCGGCACTCCGTTTTTTAAAAGCACGTATTTCGCGTCCTGTCCGCCGATTTCAAAAATAGTTTCTACTTCTTTATCAAAAAAAGTTGTGCCAACAGAATGCGCGATAATTTCGTTATAAACCCCAGGCGTTTCAAGAAAAACGCCGAGTATCTCGCGGCTTGATCCCGTTGTAGAAACAAGACGGATATCAATTTTCTTGCCTCCCGTATCGGCGATGATTTTTTCCTGAATAATTTTTAAACATTCTTTTAGCGCTTTTACAGGATCGCCGTGAGTGCGCCCGTAGTGGCTTGCGGTAACTTCATCGGTTTCCATATCGACAAGACAAGCCTTAGTCGTAGTCGAGCCGCCGTCAACGCCCAGAATATAAGAGCGATCCGCGCGGACTTTTCCGCCGAGCTTATCAAAAAATTTTACTTTGTCTTTAAAATCGCGAAGCGCGCCTAACGCGCCGAAACGCACTTCGTTAGCACGTAACAGCTTATCCGCGCACGGCAGACGGCTTCCCGATTCCGCCGCCATCACCGCCGCGCCTAACGCTTCGAACACAGGCGCGGACTCGGGAATGACAAATTCAATAAGAGGCGCTTTTTCGCGGATAAATCTGATAATGTGACGGTTAAGAGTAATTCCGCCTGTCAGCACAACTTTCCCCGATGTTACCTTGGCGCGTTTTAAAAAATCGATAACCTTTACAGCCATCACATCGGAAAGCGAGAGAACAATATCGTCTTTGGTCGCCTCGCGCTTATTAAGCCTGTGAGTGCAGTCGCTTTTCATAAACACCGAACATCGAGTGGAAAGCGCGTGCACTTTCGCGGTGTCAGGCACCTTATCGATATCATCGAGAGTCATATCCATACGCGCAAGCTGCTGTTTAAGGAACTCTCCGGTGCCGCTCGCGCATTTATTGCCTGAAAAACTATTAATAATCTTGCCGTCAGCATCAAGTGAGTAGACAATTAAATCCTCGCCGCCCATACTGACCACAGCGTCCGCTTTAATGCCAAGGCTCTTCATCGCCGCCTCAACACATAACGGCTCAAGAGTGCCGCTTACATCGAACATGAAACGGCCTTCGTTACCTGTTACAAGAGCCGGAATTCCTTCTTCAATTTTACCATCAGATAAAAGTTTATGAACCGCCGCCGAAAAATCGCCTTCATGCGGCGTGGAAGCGCTCCATACCACCCTATTGATTGCTCCGCCGTCAATGCCTTTATCCAAAAGCGCCATTTTTAGACTAGTTGATCCAATATTTATGCCAAGTGAAAGCCTAGCCGGCGCAATGTTATTATTATTGTGCATTGTAACATTTTAACAAGGTTAATAAGTTGATTCAAGGCATAATTGAGGTTTTCCCAAAACTCGGTTAGTTTTGGGAAAGCCTCAATTAACTTGATATTCCTTCATTTTTAAATTAAAATGACTTTATGAGCGCACTGCCAAAAGACGACCAATTATATACCTACGCCGATTATAAAAGCTGGGAGCTTGCCGAAGGAGAACGCTTTGAGCTTATCTACGGAGAAGCTTTCGCGATGTCAGCTCCCAACGCCCGCCATCAGGAAATTCAAATGGAAATATCAACTCAGTTCCATAACTACCTGAGAGGTAAGCCCTGCAAGGTATACCCCGCTCCCTTTGATGTCCGTCTTTTTTATAGAGGCGGAGAGAGTGACGATACAGTAGTGCAGCCCGATATTACAATAGTTTGTGATAAAGAAAAGATTGGATACGAAGGCTGCCGAGGCGCTCCTGATCTGGTGATAGAAATTCTATCGCCTTCTAATACCGCGATAGAAATGGAAAAAAAGCTACATCTATATCAGGATGCCGGAGTCCGTGAATACTGGATTGTCGACCCTGAAAACATGGGGCTGACTGTTTACCGGTTTCAAGAAGGGGCAATACTATTTTTTTCCTATAAAAAAGACACTGCTGTGCCTGTTGGAATCTTCCCTGACTTGAAAATATCGTTAGAACAGGTATTTGCGGAGTAAAATGGTTTCAGCCATTTATTAAAATAATTTTATATTACCGCCGTAACAGTTCCATCGATTTTAATATCGCGTTCTCGTCTACAAGCCTTCCTGTAATATATTTATGAATAATACTGGAAATAAGCGTTTGATACGGTATTCCTTCTTCCGTTGAACGATGCTTAACTTTTTGTAAATCGTAATCTGAAATACGAATGTTGATGTTCTTAGTTTTATTAACGGCGTTAATGATGGTTTCAACTTTGTTTAATTCATCATTTGAAAGAGGAACGAATTTTTCTGCATTGTCTTCGATTGATTTTTCGAAATCATCTAAGTAAGAACCGTATTTTTCGGAAACAACGCTTTCACTAACAGCCGGACTTGTTTGAATTTTATACGCCTTTTTCATCTCTTCCTCCGTAAATCATATGGTATTTCCTGCTTGGAAACACAGTTTTTAATACAATATTAGAATCATTATCAATTACAAACGGAACAACATAAGTATATTCATTAAATGGGATAATGAATATTTTTTGTTCCGCTCTTGCAGGGTTTTTAAGAACAGCAAGGTACTTTTTATCAAGAATTAATGAAGCAAATGTATCAAAAGAAAGCCCGCGCTCGGAGATTAATTTGCTATTCTTCTTGCTGTCCCAAATAATCTGCACAATTTATAATACTACATTGTATACTATTTGTCAATATGAAAAGGTAGTTTTTTTATTTCTTCTTATGCTCATTTTCCGCAAAAGCTCTTATTACCGATTTTAATATATCGATAGTTTCCTCGGGTAATTCTGATATATCGTCCAGTAGGTCTTTATATTGGAGATATTTTGAAATGTCCGTATTTTGCTGATATTCTTTGCCGGTAATAAGGTATTCCACAGAAACACCAAGAGCGGAAGCCATTTTAACCGCTGTGTCCGCAGGCGGCATGGATTGCTGAGCTCGTAAATAAGCGTCTAAAGCCCGTTTTTTAATTCCGGCTATAGCGGCAAATTCCTTTTGAGTAAGACCAATATATTCAATTTCGGAACGTAATCTCTTCGAAAAATTGGTCATATTTCAAAAAATAACATAATTATGTCGTAATCCAGTTGAAAATACCTAATATGGGTGTATAATGTATTAAGAACATAATTATGTCTTTTATTATTTTTCATTTTAAACAATAAATTTACAAAAGAGAAAAATTAATCATTGAGGATGTATGCGAAAATTACCTGTAATTTTTTTAATATTTATTATCAATGTAAACTTTATATTTTCTCAGGATAAGCCGCGTCTTGGAATCCTGCCATTTTCAGGCGGTACAGGAGAAGACGGCGAAACAATAGCTATTCTTTTTTCGAATGAAAGAGAACTTGTAAATAATTTTACAATAATCCCGCGAACAAGCGTTGCTAGGGCAATAAATAATGAACAGGATTTTCAACTAAGCGGTTATACAGATTCAGATACAGTTGCCCGTTTAGGCAGAAGGTTAGGCGTAAACGGTAATCCATCGTTTGGACAGTAAGGAGGTTAAATGAATACTATTAATAATTTAAGTAATTTTAATTTTTCAGTCATTGTCGTTTTAATTGATTTTTCCATTATATTACAACAAGCGAAAAAAAATTTATGTCGTCAATTAAACATGAGTTTGAAGCCGAAAGATCTGTCCTCGAATACTGGGATATCTTCAATGATAAAAGTAATGTATATGGTTCTTTTTTCTCAAAAAACGCAGGTGAAACTGAAATAAAATACTGGGCAGGTTTACATTGGAAAACAACATAAAATAATTTTTAATCATATATTTTTATAAGGAGAAAGAAATGGATTATTTTAAAAAATTTGTTGGTATTATATTACTATTAATAATATTTATAAATATATTAAACAGTTGTGCAACCATACCTTCAACACGATTAATATCTCTTAACGAAGCAATAATTATTGCATCGGATGGCATTCAAAATAATATTAATAAAGAAACGCGGATTGCTGTATTAAATATGGAATCACAATCAAATTTACTATCTCAATATATAATTGATGAGTTGAACAGTATTTTTGTAAATAATAAAAATATAATTGTTGTAGACAGACATGAATCTGAAATAATCCTTCGGGAAAGAAATTTCCAACTTTCAGCTGAAGTAAACGATGAAACTGCTCAAAGTATTGGAAAGACATTAGGCGTTCATTCTATTATTACAGGAGCAATTGTTGAAGTAAGCGACGGGTACAGGTTAAGATTAAAAATGTTGAATGTTGAGACAAGAAGAATAGAAGCATTACCTTCTGTATCATCAATAAACCGAAGAGATAATCAAATAAATTTTTATTTAAAAAATGTTAGAGAAGAAGAACGTCAACGCGTTGCTGCTGAACAAAAAGAAGAACGTCAACGCGTTGCTGCTAAACAAAAAATAGCAACTGAAAATTTTTTTTCCAATGTTGGTAGTTTCTTTAAGGAGAATTGGATTTGGATCACAGGACTTGTGGGGATTGGATTAAGTCTTGGTATTGGTATTCCTGTAACTATTGATGGATGGAATAATGATGAGTTAAAATTATACACTGGGGCAATATTAGGTGGTGCAGGTTTTTCAATTAGCTTAGGTTTATTTATTGGTGGAATTATAGCTTTCGATTAAAAAAAATTGATCAATATCCTCGTTGCAAGACGAAGTTATTGTACTAATAAGGTATTGCGCTCAGAGCAGTACCATGAATAGCATCTAAAAAGATGGGGTATTAAACCCTTACACGAACAAAAGTTAAGCGATAGTTTTACAAGATACATCCGGTGACTTGACAATATTACTTTTTGATATAACATTTATCCAAATTATTCATGATGACGTTCAAAAATAAACGAAAGAATTAAAGGAACATGAGCGGCGAATAACAAGCCAAATCCTAAAATCGTATTCTGAGAGAATAACGCCCAATATGCCGCAGATGTTATAAAAGGCATGATTAGAATACACGGTACTGAAATAACAAATTTATACCACTTTCTTTCTTTTATCATCCAATTAATTAAAAAAGAAATTCCTACAGCCAGAGCTGTCCATAAAAGCGGGACAAAAATTAACAGTACGGGGTTATTCAATCCGCTCCAGCTGACGGCGCGTATGCAGCCTGTCGGTATCAGCCAAAGCAGGGTAAAACTGGCAAAATCAATATCACCTTTAAAGCGTCTGAAGACAAGGAGAACAATGTACACTAAAAACGGAAGCAGTGTCTGAACGCAGATTAAATCAATAAAACCATGAAGCCAGCGATTAAGTCCAAAACCTCCCGCGATAATAAAATCGCCAAGGAAGAATTGGACAATCGCCGTAATGCTGCCTAAAACCAAAGCCCATATACTGCCTGCGGTGGCGCTCTCGCCGACTACAGCGCGGCGAAAAATATAAAAAACCGGAACCCATAAAAGACAGAATATAAACAAAGCAACCTCAATAAATCAATATCAATTTACTTAATTTATGAAAACTTTGCAATGGGAATAAAACTGTCTGCTTTAAGCGAAGCGCCGCCGACAAGCGCGCCGTCGATATTTTCCATTGCCATAAGCTGCGCCGCGTTATCCGGTTTTACAGAGCCGCCGTATTGAATAACGATCTTGGAGGCTGCGTCATCTCCGTAAAGACGGCGAATCACTTTACGGACAAAGGCGTGAACCGCTTCCGCGTCCCCGGGGGTTGCGGTCTTTCCTGTTCCGATTGCCCAAACAGGTTCGTAGGCAATAACAATATTATTTAAAGCCGAAGCTTCAACGCCTTCCAAACCTTTTACAGTTTGTCTTTCGCAGACTTCTTCCGCCTTGCCGGCTTCGCGCTCTTCCAAAAGTTCGCCGATGCATAAAATTACTTCAAAGCCGTGTTTAAGCGCGAGTTTAACTTTTTTATTAATCAGAGCGTCATCTTCTTTATAAACGTGGCGTCTTTCCGAGTGTCCAAGAATAATAGTCTGCACGCCAAGGTCTTTAAGCTGAAGCACCGATACTTCGCCTGTATGAGCACCCTGCTCTTCGCCTGCGCAATTCTGAGCGCCAAGCCTGATATTTGTGCCTTCGACCACTGCCGATACTGTTTCGAGCAATGTAAACGAAGGCGCGATAAGGTATTTATGTTTTCCGTCTCTAAGTTGATTTACAAGGTCCTGAGCAAGCTGCGCGGCTTCACCCCGCGTCATGTGCATTTTCCAGTTCCCTGCCATGTAATAATTTCTACTCATATTTTCTCCTAAAACGATTTTGCGAGAGTTAATTTATATTAACATCAGCCTCTGCATACTTCTATGCCGGGGAGTTTCTTGCCTTCAAGCAGTTCAAGCGATGCGCCGCCTCCTGTGGATACGTGGCTCATCTTGTCCGCGAGCTTGAACTTGTTAACAGCCGCGACAGAGTCGCCTCCGCCTACAACGGTGATCGCTCCCTTCGATGTCGCGTCCGCTACCATTTTGGCGACTTCTTCCGTTCCTTTCGCAAAAGCGTCAAATTCAAAAACCCCAACAGGACCGTTCCATACAATTGTTTTTACTCCAGCTAAAACTTCTTTATATTTGGCGAGAGTCTTTTTCCCGACATCAAGACCAAGCAGATTATCGGGAAGATCAAGATCGTCAACCTGAATCGGAGACGCTGAAGGATCAAACGATGTCGCGGCGATATGATCGAGGGGAAGCACTATCTTCACATTCGCTTTTTCCGCCGCGGCGAGAATTTTATTAGCGGTATCAATTTGATCATCTTCGACTAACGATTTGCCGATTTTATGTCCCTGCGCTTTTAAGAATGTATACGCCATGCCGCCGCCGATAACAAGAGCGCTTGAATTTTTTAAAAGGCTTTCCAGCACCGCGATTTTAGAGGAAACCTTCGCTCCGCCTATAATGGCGACTAACGGTTTTTTCGGTTCTGTGACAATCGGTTCAAGATAATCACATTCTTTCTGCATTAAAAAGCCCGCCACGGAAACAGGCATAAATTTGGCGATAGAAGCTGTTGACGCGTGATCGCGGTGGGCAGTGCCGAATGCGTCATTAACAAAAATTTCGCCGTATGTCGCAAGCTCTTTGGCAAGCTTGTCTAAGTCCGCTGCGTTACTCGATGTCTCTTCTTTATGGAAGCGGGTATTTTCGAGCATTATCACGCTGCCCTCAGGCTGACTTTCGATAAAAGCTTTTTTACCGTAGCAGCTGTCCTCGCCGGCGAAAATTACAGGCTTTCCAAGCTTTGTTCCAAGGTACGCCGCAATCGGCGCCATACGGTGCTTGCCTTTAATGTACGCGGCTTCATCAAAAGACCTTCCGTCTTTCTCGGCTTTTTCCTTCGCTTTTTTCGCGTCTTTAGACGGATCGCCTAAGTGCGACATTAATGTTAGGGATTTCGCTCCCTGCTCTAATATATATTGAATGGTTGGCAGCGCCGCCGTAATACGGGTATCATCCTGCACAACACCGTCTTTCATCGGAACGTTAAAATCAACGCGCATGATAACGCGTTTACCTTTAAAATCAACGGTCTTAACTGTTTTAATCATAATTCACTCCCTGCAATATTTTTATTTTTATCTCGCGGAGACGCAGAGATAATTCGAAGAGCATTAACTGAAAAACAAACATGATTTTTATCACGATATTGCAAACATCAATTTAATTCCCTCCGCGATCTCCGCGCCTTTGCGAGAGACGATTCGGATTATTTCTTGCTGCCGATGTATTTTAACAGATCGACAATCTTATTTGAGTAACCCCATTCATTGTCATACCATGAAACAACCTTAAAGAAGCGTTTTTCGCCGGGGAGATTATTCTGCAGCGTCGCGAGGCTGTCATAAATCGATGTGTTAACATTGTGAACAATATCGGTCGAGACAATTTCATCTTCCTGAAACTGGAGAACGCCTTTAAGGTAGGTATCCGAAGCTTTCTTGAAAGCGGCGTTGAGTTCTTCGATTGAGGTATCTTTTTCTGTGCGGAAGACAAGGTCGACAACGGAGCCTGTCGGAGTAGGAACGCGGAAGCTCATGCCGGTAAGTTTACCCTTGGTGACAGGGAGAACTTCGCCCACCGCTTTCGCGGCGCCTGTAGTTGACGGAATAATATTGACAGCCGCTGCGCGTCCGCCTCTCCAGTCCTTATTGGAAGGACCGTCAACAGTTTTTTGCGTCGCTGTGTACGAGTGGATCGTGGTCATAAGACCGGTCTCAATTCCAAAACCTTCTTTTAAAATTACATGCACTAACGGAGCAAGACAGTTTGTCGTGCAGCTTGCGTTGGAAATAACATGATCTTCCGCCGGTTTATAACTCTCATGATTTACGCCCATAACAAATGTGTTAATCTTCTTTTCTTTTCCTTTCGCCGGAGCGGAAATGATAACTTTTTTCGCTCCCGCTTCAAGATGCTGGAAAGCCCTGTCATCGACAAAGAGACCTGTACATTCAATAACATACTCAACGCCCAATTTCGCCCAAGGCAGGTCTTTTGGCTCCCTTTGAGCCTTTACACACTGGATTTCATGACCGTTTACGATAAGAATATCGTCCTGCTCCGCGCCCGCTGATTTTTTTGTCTTGATATCCGCTTTCATCTGACCCTGAGTCGAGTCATATTTAAGCTGATAGGCAAAATACTTCGCATTGGTATCTAAATCGGCGGCGGCTACAACATCAATCTTACCTTCGCCTTTTCCCAGTAAATTCTGCCCGACAAGAGCCTGAAAAACCAGGCGTCCGATACGCCCAAACCCATTAATTGCAACTTTCATTTGAATCTCCTTCATTTTTTGTCTATTTTTAACAGAATAAACCCGAACTGTGAATAAGTCAAATAAAAAGAATAATCGCTATCTTCTTTCCCTGCCGATTGTCGTCGCTTCGCCGTGTCCGGGATATACATTAGTGTTTGAGTCAAGTTCAAAAAGGCGTTTTACGCTGAAATAAATTTGTTTAGGATCGCCTCCGGGGATATCGGTTCTGCCGAAACCGTTTTTAAAGAGAGTGTCGCCTGTAAAAACATTTCCGTTTTTTTTGTCCCAGAATGAAACACTGCCCGGAGTATGCCCTGGGGTGTGAATGACGGTAAACGGACCTACTTCGCTTCCTTCATCAATAAAAACATCTTCGGAAGGCAGCGTTTTTGGAAGTGAAGCCATGATTTCTTTGCTATCTTTGCCGCCCATCGCGTACCCTACGCTTATACGATGGATTTCGTACGATTCGGGACCGAGAAATCTCGAATCAAGATGATGAATCACAATCTGCGGTTTTGGATTAAATGCGTCTAACAGATCTGGCAGCGCGATTATATGGTCAAAATGTCCGTGAGTCAGTAAAATATATTTGGGAGTAAGCGAATTTTCTTTTACAGCGGAAATTATCTTTTCGGCGTCTTCGCCGGGATCGATGACAGCGCACTGGTTTGGCTGCGTTTCATCAAACGCGTATATCCAGCAGTTGGTTTGGATAGGGCCTACAACCAATTTAATAATTTTATTTTCCGGCATGGAGGGATAATAGCACGAACTTATCTGTTTATCTAGTCATACTTTTATCAATAATAATCTGGTATGTAATTATTCCGATTGCAGGCGGATTTTATAATCGCTACAGATGGAGAAAGTTCAGAAATAATTTTTACGAAATGCAAAGCAGCCCTCTTTTAGATTACAGCCTGTACAGGCATTTAAGCGCTGATAAAACTTCAAACTCAAGCGGCGTTTTTAAATTTTCCGGTAACATCGAATCAATAACAGACGGGCACACACTCTGGGTAAGAGGCGAAGATCTGACGCTTCCTGTATCGCTTGAAAAAATTAAATGTTACCTTCTGCCGGAACACGAAGGAGGAGAACCTGACGCGCCTTCGCAGATTAGATGGAACCGTATTTCGGCATTATCGGAAGGCGTAAAAGTTTTTGTCGCGGGCATTATTAAAGAGCAGAATAAGAGACAGAGTTTTTGCTCAACAAAAGAGATTCCTCTTACGGTTATTTTTTACAGCTGCCCTGATAAAGAATTAACAGATGATATTATCCGCGCTGCAAGAACAAAAGGCGAATACTGGAACAGCCTTACTCCTGTATCAATTGTAACCGGCGCTCTCAGCTTAATTTTTATCGCGGCGACATACCTTGAAAGGCCGGCTTATCATCTTGCTGTTATCAGCGCTCTTGTCGGGGTTTTTATACCCATTTATCCTGTTCTGCCGCCCGGATTCCTGCTGACGCTTTTATACAGGCGCATGTCGCAGAACGCAAGGGAAATGCGGATAAGATGCGATTTCGCTTTTTTTAATTTAATTCAGGACACGGCAAAAGAAACCGTAAAACGTTATGCGATACGGGCGTACTCGCTTGAAGTTTT
>JGI24695J34938_10001658_pt1 | contig 18514 bp, 12 predicted proteins | sample TergutCo191P3_FD_34938 | JGI IMG/M metagenome (IMG submission 34938)
TTTTATATTTGTACCAATCATTATATTAATAATTATAAAAACAATTAAAAGTTATCATTTTGTTTGTTCTCCAAATGATTGTATTTTTTTTATGACGAATGTGGGAATATTTAATGGAAGAGTATATGAAACAAAAATAAAAAAATATCGCCTTGTTGAAAATGAAAATAAGTTTTGCATTCTGCTTACACAATGTAGTTTGGGTAATATATCAGGAGGAAGTGGTCCTAATCATTTGACATATGGAACCGGTGGAAAAACACATACTTTTTGGAATAATTTTTATTATAATGATGATGATAAAAAACATATATATTTAATACTTGCTATGTGGGAAAATTGTAATATAATTGAGGCAGAAAATTATCTATCATATAATATTTTACATGATTACATATAAGTTAATTAATTAGTTTTTTTAGGAGGTTGATATGGAGAAAAAATCATACATTGTTTTATTCTGGCTTGTGGTTACTTTAGGCTTAAGCGTATTTTTATATTATACGTTATCTGGTTATATTTTTTATCAGGCGGAACATTCGATTAAAAGAAATGTACTGTTAATGATATTTGGAAAGCGCCTTCCCAATTATGCGGAAGGGCTTGTAAATATGTTCTGGCGTTTTTTGTCGTATGGTACGATGGGATTAATCGGCGTTTTTCTTGCTTCTAAAATAGGTTTTAAGGAAATAGTTAATAAAGAAATAAAACAGCCAAAAACGGTTCGTAATATTTTTATAACAGGTGCTATATTGGGCATATATTTTATTATTATTAATTTTATATATGAAACTAAATATTTTTATCCTATATCAACACTCAGAAGATCAGAAATGCCTGGCGGAATATTTGCTTCTGTTGCGGAGGCAATAGGCGATCAAATAAAAATAATGTTTTACATTGTGATTTTATTATGGATTTTTTATAAAATAGTTAAAAGTGAAGAAGGACGCAGCAAATTATTTAAGGCAGTCGTAATATTTTCTGCCTGGTTATTTATTTTGGAACATAAAGAATATACCTGGGTATATAATGCGAATATTCATAAAAATATCTTTCAAATACGTCAATTGGATTTTTTTCTGCTTATTGGACTATATGCGCCTATACCATTAGTTTGCTCTTTTTACTTAAAGAAATATGGTTTATTAAGCGCTATAGCGGTTCATTTTATTTGTGATTTTATGTGGAATATATTATTTGCATGGATACTTATGGGAAACGAAATGTTTGGTCAGAATTCAAATACGATTTCACTGCAATTTAGGCTTATAACAGCCGGATTGTTTATAATTATATGTATAGCTATTATTTTATTAGTAATACTTTATTGTAAAAAGCAGGCTATGCTGGAAGAACCTGTTATAAAAGAATAGCCATGAAAGGATTAATATTTCTTATTACGGAGAGAAATAATTTGAATAAATCAAAATATATTTTCTGTTTTATGGCCGCGATTTTCATATCAAACGCGGCGGCACAGGAATTTGTAAATGTTTATTCGTTTCTTTCAACATTAGCGCATTCAGAAGAAAAAGAAAGAAAATTACTATCTTTGTATTATCTCGAAGATATAATAGACCTGTATCCAACCAATAATGGAAAGCTGGAGGATAATACAATTTATTCAATTTATAATATATTGGAATACCTGCTTTTAGAGGGAACTGTTAGTAACAGTACAACAGAAAATCAACAGAATAATTATACGGATGTAAGGCTTTTGGCTGTAATTTTATTGGGACGGCTTAATATAATGGAAGCAAGGGATTTGTTAATTGAATTATTAAGATATGAAAATAATCAATTGATAATTGACGCAGCTAATAAAATATTATATAATAATTAAAATGGAATTTTCGAAAAAAGAAATAAAAATAATCAATTTTATTTTTATATCAATATTTTTTATTAGAATATTATTCTTATTCCCAACTGTTTATTATAATGGAACACCCATACGATTGTTTGCATTAGCTCCATTTAGTGATGTATTATTGGGAAATGAAATATTCGGAAATGTTCTTGGAAATTATATACTAAATACAGAATATGGAGAAGTACATTTAAATAATTTTTGTGAAATAGATGCTTATAGGTACGAAGTTAGTAAAATAGCAAGAAAAAATTTTATTAGAAATAAAGCATATCATAATCTTATTGTAAATGATTTTATTATACCAAAAAATATTCATATTAGTTTTGATTATAATAATTTTGATAATAGGCTTTTAACAGGACAAGATACATTAATAAGATATCTCGAACTTAATGGACAAGTAATATTTATTGCCGGCATACCTTTTAAAATATTTTCTATTACCTTTGATAAAATGCGAACAGGCGCAGATATTGAAATAAAAATAGCTAATTCGCCTAATTATTTATATTTAAACGAATCAATACAAATCCAAATGAATATGAAAAATAAAAGATTTCTGGGAGTATTACATATATTTATAGATGAGAAAAAATGGATATTAGAAAATAAAAATTTTCCTATTAAAATGAGGCTACGGGGAGAGAATATTATTTATGAATGCCGTTCAATAACATTTGAAGAAAATTGGGGTACTATTATTGAAAAAGAATTATTTATTGAATAATAGGACCCTTAATGCTAAAAATGAGATTATCAAATAATTTTACATATTGCTATTTTCCAATAATTCGTGTAAAATAAAGTAATATTTTAAGGGATAATAGAGAGGGATGATTATGAAAAAATTAATCTTTATTTTTCTCTTTTTTATTATAATCATTAATACTGCCTTTTGCGAACCATCCGATGAGTATATATTAATTGCAAGTCGTTTATTTTATGATGGCTATTCTCATGAAGCCATACAAACCCTTATAGAGGGTATAAGGCTATATCCTAATAACGCAATGCTGCATGCAGTACTAGGAAATGCTTATTACCATATAAATGATACGGCATTATCGTTAGAGTATCTTTCCCGCGCAATTGAGTTAGACAGAACTATTTCGGTAATATTTGCAATTAGAGCTCAGGTTTTTGAAAGTATAAATGATTATGATAGAGCATTAAATGATTTTAATATGACAATTTATTTAGAACCTGAAAATGATGAATATTATTGGCAAAGAGGAAATTTTCTTTATACTTGTTTAAATTATTCAGAACAAGCGCTTAATGATTTTAATAGAGCTATAGAGATAAATCCATTAAATTATATTATATTTCATCAGCGAGGAGAATTTTTTATAAGTCAAGGTCAAAACGAACTTGCGTTAAACGATTTTAATGAAGCAATTAAATTAAATAATGAAGACGCAAAAAGTTTTATCAGTAGAGGGAATACTTTTTTTCGTTTAGGAAAGCATAAGGAAGCTATGGAAGATTTTGATACTGCAATAATGTTGGATAGCAGGGACTTTCGGGGTTTTTTTGGCAGAGGGCTTTCAAATATAAAACTTGGAAGATTCAACGAAGCAATATCGGACTTTACCGAGATGATAAAATTAGATCATACTTTGAGTTATGCATTTTTAAATCGTTCTATCGCATACAGATTTCTGGCAAATCAAGTAAGTCATGATAGTATTCTTGACGCATGGCAATACCTGCAAATGGCACAAGAGGATGAAGAACACGCAAATAGGCTAAATAATTGGAGATATTAACTATATAATAATATACATCAAGCTCTACAAATCATTCAAATCGTAAGGCGTTTCCTGATAAACGAAATTGAGCCAGTTGTCAAAGAATAAATTGCCGTGCGCTCTCCAGCGGACAAGAGGTTTTTTTGATGGATCATCATCGCAATAATAGTTTTTTGGTATATCTATAGGAAGATTTTTGGCGATGTCGCGGCGGTATTCTTTATCAAGCGTGAGAGGATCATATTCAAGGTGGCCGCTAATGTAGATTTCCCTGCCTTCACGGGCAGTAACGATAAAAATACCGGTTTCGGGGGTTTCTGACTGAATCGTAAGGCGGCTTTCTGCCGCGATTGCGTCACGATCGCTTGCCGTGTGTCTTGACTGCGGAGCGAAAAAAACATCGTCAAATCCACGGAAAAGAGCGTGGTACTCGTTGTTTATCGTATGCGGAAAGATACCAAACAACTTCGATGGCAGCGGGTGCTTTGGGATACCGTAACGCCTGAATAAACCCGCCTGCGCTCCCCAGCAGATATGCAAAGTAGAAAAAACGTTTTTATCGGAATAATCGATAATTTCGGCAATTTCGTCCCAATAATCAACTTCCTGGAAAGGAAGGGTTTCTACAGGGGCGCCGGTTATAATAAGGCCGTCAAACCGGACTTTCATCGCCATTATATCCTGGGCGCTTATATAGAATTTCTCTAAGTGCCCGGGAGGGGCGTTTTTTGAGGTATGAGTACCCATTTTAAGGAAAGTAAGGTCTACCTGAAGGGGGCTATTCCCCAAAAGCCGTAAAAGCTGGTTTTCCGTGACTATGGTAGTAGGCATTAAATTGACAATACCAACCCTTAAAGGCCTTATATCCTGTGATTTGGCCCGGTCCTCTGTGATTACAAAGACCCCTTCATTGGATAAAGCCTCGTAAGCCGGCAGTTCTTTAGGTATTTTTATAGGCATAACTATTAAACTACTATAACACAATAATTAGAGCGTTGCCAGACTGGGTTTTTACCCATATTTATGGAAAAAATACAAATATTTTTCTTGACAGCCTTCCAAATTGGCAATAGAATTTATACGGCATAATTTTATAGGAGCTATTAATTGCGATGAAGACAATATTTGTAGTTGATGACAGCGATACTAATCTATCAATGGCGGAAGCTGTTCTGGAAGATCATTACCGTGTAATGACGATGCCGTCCGCGCTAAAAATGTTCACTCTGCTGGAAAAGGTAACCCCGGATTTAATACTTCTGGATATTGAAATGCCCGGAATGGACGGGTTTGAGACAATATCAAAATTGAAGTCAGAAAATGTCTGGTCCGATATTCCGGTTGTGTTTCTTACTGGCCGCAATGACGCCGAAGTAGAAGCGCGCGGACTTGAAATGGGCGCTGTTGACTTTGTTACAAAGCCGTTTTCCGCTCCTGTCCTTTTAAACAGGATTCAGACCCACCTTAATATTGACGAAATCATCCGCGAAAGAACTCTCCAATTGCACAGGCTTCAAAACAGCATCGTAGCGGTTCTTGCGGACATGGTTGAAAACCGCGACAAGGGAACAGGCGGTCACATTGAACGTACTTCAATCTATATAAAAATCCTGATAGACGAAATGATAAAACGCGGCGTATACGCAGATGAAATTAAAAGCTGGGATGTAGATAAAATAATTTCATCCGCAAAAATGCACGACCTTGGCAAGATCTCCATAACGGACGTTATAGTCAATAAACCCGGAAAGCTGACAGATGAAGAATACGAAATAATGAAAAGTCACGCGGTGGAAGGCGAAAGAATTATCGATGAGATAATCGCCAGAACCGGAGAAGAAGACTTTCTTATTAACGCTAAACTTTTTGCCGGTACTCATCATGAAAGATGGGACGGGAAAGGCTATCCCCGCGGGCTTAAAGAAACGGAAATCCCTCTTCAGGGGCGCATTATGGCTGTTGTAGATGTTTATGACGCGCTTGTCTCTGAACGTCCTTATAAAAAAGCGTTTACCGACGAAGAAGCTGTCAAAATAATCATGCAGAATTCAGGAAGCCAGTTTGATCCAAAAATTGCCGATATATTTTTCCAGGCGAAAGACCATATAAAAGCTGCCAAGGCGGATTTATAATGAGCTCGTTCATAGAAAAATTACTGGACATAATAACGCACGTGCAGGTGATTTTTGTATTTGCCGCATTCGCGCTTATGGTTTTTTTCAGTTATAATTTTATGAGCGATATCGAACGCAGGAATCTTTTAAAAGAAGTAAACAACGCAATTCAAAACGTACAGACATATATTGTATCAGATCTCCTGGAACCGGAAACAGCAATCAGCATAATTGCGGAAAATATCAGAAACATGATAATCGACGGTGCGACAGCGCGGGATGTTCAGAATTATATTGCGAAAACTACAGGTTATTTGGCTAATGATGAACGCCTGATGGCGTATACTTCCAGCGTTTACGGCTATTTTTATGTTTTTGACAGATTATTTATCGCAGGCGCGACATGGGACATGCCCGAAACTTTTCTCCCGGAAACGCGTCCGTGGTACAGGGCGGCAATGGAAGCAAACGGAAAGATCGCGGTTACCGAGTTATATGATAATCATATAATGGGGGAGAGAACCCTGACTTTTGCGCGCGCGATTTCCGACAACAACGGAAAACTCCTCGGCATTGTCTGTCTTGATATCAAACTGGATAAAATATTTGATTTTGCGATAAATACGCATATTTCACAGGGCAGTTATGGAATTCTTCTTGATAATAATTTAAACATTCTCGCGCATCCGCATATCGCTTTTATCGGAAAGCATCTTACTCAAGTCAGCCCCGACGGAACTGCGATTCAAAGAGACATATTGATGGGCAGGGAAATATCTGAGCGCAAAGCTGTTGACTATAACGGAAAACCCTCCGTGCTTTTTATTAGAAAATTGAATAACGGCTGGTATATGGCGATAATGGCGTATGCAAGAAATTATTACAGCAGCGTACAGAATATTGCTCTTATTCTTGTCGCGCTTGGATCAATATTCGCTTTTATACTGAGCGCTTTGCTTTTAAGCACCGTATACGGAAAAAAGAAAGCGGAAGAGCGGACCCAGATAATGCTGGACGCGACGCCTCTTTGCGCCAATTTCTGGGATCAGAATTATAAAAATATTGATTGTAACCAGGAAGCCCTAAAACTTTTCGGATTGCCGAATAAAAAAGAATATCTGGAAAAATTTTTTGATCTATCGCCTGAATATCAGCCTGACGGCAAACTTTCCAGCGTAAAAGCGCAGGAACTTGTCAAAAAAGCGTTTGACGAAGATTACTGCAGGTTTGAATGGATGCACCGCAAGTTAAACGGCGAGCTTATTCCCTGCGAGATTACGCTTGTAAAGGTTAAACACAGAAGCAATTACATGGTTTGCGGATATACCCGCGACCTTCGTGAAATAAAAGTTATCATGGCGAAAATGCGCGAAGCTGATGAATGTACACAGCTTCTTTTTGACGCGACTCCTCTTAGCTGTTTTATGCTTGATAACAAAATGAATATTGTTGAATGTAATCAGGAAATTGTGCGTCTTTTCGGACTTTCAAATAAAAATGATTTTCTCAATCAGGAATTTGATTTCTTTCCGGAATACCAGCCTACAGGCATGGAATCCAGGGAACAGATGACAAGATATATTGACGAAGCGTTTGAAGAAGGATACTGCCGTTTTGAATGGATGCATCAATCGCGCGACGGAGAGCAAATTCCGACAGATGTTTCCCTGATTCGCGTAAAATTCAGGGGTGAGTACGCGGTTGCAGGCTATATAAAAGATTTAAGAGAAGTAAAAACGATGATTGCCGAAATGCGCAGGGCGGAAATCGCCGAGGAAAGCAGCAAGGCAAAGAGCGACTTCCTCGCGAAGATGAGCCATGAAATCCGAACGCCCATGAACGCTATTTTAGGTATCACGGAAATCCAATTACAGGACAGCGCGCTACCTATTGTAACAAGGGAAGCCCTGGAAAGAATTTACAATTCAGGAGACCTCCTGCTTGGCATTATAAATGATATTCTTGACCTGTCCAAAATTGAAGCCGGAAGACTTGAGCTTTTGTCTGTTCAATATGATATCGCGAGTTTAATCCATGATACCGCAAAATTAAATATCATGCGCTACGAAAGTAAGCCGATTGATTTTAAATTGACAGTATGCGAGAACGTTCCTTTAAATCTTATCGGGGATGAGCTTCGCATTAAACAGATTTTAAACAATCTTTTATCGAATGCGTTTAAGTATACGCAGGAAGGACAGATAGAGCTTATGCTCTCTGCAGAAAGCAACAAAGATTCACACAGCGTTGTGCTTATCTTCCGCGTAAGCGATACAGGACAGGGAATGACAGCCGAGCAGGTAAAAAAACTCGGCGACAAATTCAGCCGTTTTAACATGGAAGCGAACAGAAAGACCGAAGGCACAGGTCTTGGAATGAACATTACGCGTAATTTAATAGAGCTTATGAAAGGCGAAATATTTATCGAAAGTACGCCTGGAATGGGATCTGCTTTTATGGTGCGTCTGCCTCAGGGGTGTTCGAATATGGAGCCTATCGGTAAAGAGCTTGCCGATAATTTAATGAAATTAAATTTAAAAAATACGATCAAAGTCAGAAATGCCCAGATTACGCAGGAATATATGCCGTACGGCAGAGTTCTTGTTATTGATGATGTTGAAACGAACCTGTATGTCGCAAGCGGTCTTATGGCTCCGTACGGAATTAATATCGATACAGGAATGAGCGGTTTTGAAGCGGTAGATAAAATAAGAGACGGCTCGGTTTATGATATAATTTTTATGGATCACATGATGCCGAGGATGGACGGTATTGAAGCGACAAAACTTATTCGAAGCTTGGGCTATACAAATCCAATTGTAGCGTTAACGGCAAATGCTCTTGCGGGACAGGCGGAAGTATTCTTAAATAACGGGTTCGATGATTTTATTTCCAAGCCAATCGATATAAGACAGTTAAACGCAGTATTAAATAAATTAATACGCGATAAACAGCCGGTTGATGTTCTGGAAGAAGCCCGCAAGCAGAAAAACAGCCTGTACGCCGCAGGCAACCATAATATCGCAATCGATCCGCAGCTTGCCGAGTTTTTTGTACGTGACGCAAGGAAAGCAGTTTCTTTTCTGCAGGCAATCTGTGATAATAATTGCCGCCGCGGCGACGATATCCCGACTTTCATTATAAATGTTCATTCAATGAAAAGCGCTCTTGCGAATGTAGGAGAAAATGAACTTTCCAATAAAGCATCTGAACTGGAACAAGCCGGACGGGATCAAAATATTAAATTGATTCTTGCGTCTCTCCCTTCTTTCCTTGAATCTTTGAATGTTGTCATTGAAAAACTAAAACCNTACGAGGGTGATTTATATTCTGACGAACAGCTTTGCGATGATGAAGAGAGCCTTGCNTTCCTTAAGGAAAAATTAAAAGAAATAAATGAGGCGTGTATTCTTTATCAGAAAAAAGCCGCCAAAGAAGCGCTTGCGGCTGTTAAACAAATGAACTGGCAGCGTGAAATAAAGGAAAAACTCGCAATTATATCAGAACGCCTCCTTCACAGCGAATTTGACGAAGCCGCCGCCATTGCCAGGGAAATGTCTTCGTAATTTTTTGATATATGTTTTTTCTTTTTTTTTATAAATCTATTGACAAAAAAAGACAAAAAAGGTATGTTTACTTATAGTTTAGCGTTTCATTTAAAAAGGGCTCAAAGGAGACCCTTTTTTTTGTGTAATTTGGGGTAAAAATGCGGTATTCAGGCAAGGAAACAGAGGGGGCGGACGCCGCTTCTGTACGCCAGGGACTGGAAGCAGTCCTTAAAGGGCTGGGATTTAGCGCGATCGAGCTTATTATCTCAAGACACAAGGGAAGCGTGCAGGTAAGGATAGTTATTTACAATGGTAAATCCATTGGCACGGATGACTGTTCCAAAGTCCATCGCGCTTTAATGCCGCGGCTTGAACTAATCTTTGGCGGGCAGGAATCCGCCAGGGGAGGGAATACAGGTTCCGCTCCCAATATCTATCTGGAAGTATCATCTCCCGGAATAGATAAAAATATAAAGGATGGAAAAGAATTCGCCCATTATCTGGGCAAAGGTGTACGGTGTTACCGTACGGATATTTCTGATTGGACGGCAGGTATACTGGAATCTGCCGGTGAAAATGGAATTATTGTAAGAACAACTGAAGGGGCTGTGAGCTTGAATTTTGATTTAATAGCTAAAGCTAAACTCGATAGTAATTATCGTGATCCTTCACAGGAGGTATAACTTGGGAACAGATATGTCGCAGGCAATCCGTCAATTAAACCAGGATCGCGGTATACCTGAAGAGCTGATATTAAGGACTATTGAAGATACGTTAATTGCAGCGTACAAGCACCGTTTTGGCAACGCTGATAACGCTGTTGTAAGGTTCGATGAGGAGAATCTTGAAGTCTCTCTTTTCGCGAAGAAAAAAATTGTGGAGCAGGACGGCGTTTATGATCCTGTTACGGAAATCGATCTAAGCGAGGCGAAAGAAATTGAGCCTGACGCCGAGATTGGAGATGAGATACTTGTAGAGATCGATCCAAAGCAGTTTGATCGCATCGCTGTACAAAGCGCCAAGCAGAAAACTCACCAGACAATAAGGGATATTCAAAAAGACAGCATGTACTCCGAGTTTAAGGACAAGGAAGGCGAAATAATAATCGGGTATTATCAAAGGGAGCGCAACGGCACAATTTATGTGGACCTGGGAAAAATGGAAGGTATACTTCCAAAGAAATTTCAATCTCCCCGCGAAATATACCATGTAAACGATCGTATTAAAGCGCTTATAGCCGAAGTAAAAAAAGATTCATCGGGGCTTCAGATTGTTCTTTCGAGGACGCACACGGATTTTGTGCGGGCTATTTTTGAGCTTGAAGTGCCTGAAATTTATGACAAGACCGTAGAGATACACAAAATTGTGCGCGAACCGGGTTTCCGCACAAAACTCGCCGTTTATTCAAACCGTGAGGATGTTGATCCTGTAGGAGCGTGCGTCGGCTTAAAAGGCGTTCGTATTCAGGCGGTTATAAAAGAGCTTGAGGGAGAAAAGATCGATATACTTAAATATGATCCCGATCCAAAGAAATTTATTAAAAACGCTCTTTCTCCGGCGGAAGTCCGCCATGTTATTATCATGGATGAAAGCAAGCATCAGGCACTCGCGATTGTTAACGATTCGATGCTGTCGCTCGCTATCGGTAAACAGGGGCTTAACGTACGCCTCGCGAACAGGCTTGTTGACTGGAACATCGATGTTAAAACAGAATCGCAGTTTGCGGAAATGGATATTACCGCAGAATCGAGGCGCGCTGTTTCAGAGCTCTTCGGCGACACAGAATCATTCGATAACGAGATTTCACGTATCAGCGAGCTTCCGGGTGTTGACGAGCGTATCGCGAAAACGCTTCTTGATAACGGCATAGACTTTATCGAAGATTTCTTAAGTCTTTCTCAGGAAGAGCTTGAATCCAAGGGTGTAAATTCCGGAGAACTTGACGAGCTGCGTAAACTTATAGAAGAATATGTTGAGATAGTAGAAGATGAATCATTCGAGGAAGAGCCGGGCGATAAAACTTCCACAGAGGAAGATGAAAGCGGTGAAGAAAGCGAAGGTGAAGAATATGAATGTCCCGAGTGCGGAGCCAAGATTACCGTAGATATGACAACCTGCCCAAGCTGCGGAATTGGTCTTAGCTTTGAGTATGAAGAGGAGGAGAAATAAGGTAATTTATGGCGGATGATACTGACAAAACAAAAAAAGTAAAAACACTGCTGATTAAGCAGCCTCAAAGCGATTCAGAAACTCCAGCGGGAAAGAACCAGGGCGATCAGGGTGAACGCCGCAAGGTTAAAGTTGTAATGAAAAAACCGGCTTCTCCCGTGGTTAAAAAATCTCCGCCAAAAATTGTCGTCAGCGCTCCTTTAGCTAAAACATCACAGCAAAAAAAATACGACGCTCCTTTAGACAGAACGCCCGGAAATGAAAACCAGACACAGGATTCTTCATCTGTAAGCTCTTTTCCGCAGGCTGCGCGTCCTGCCGCCGCGGCCGGCAGAGTAGGCGGAAAACTTGTAGGAGGCGCTCCTCATCATCATGGCGGACAATCTCAGCGTCCGCCCCGCCCGGGGCAACCCAGAGGCAATAAACCTAATTTTGAAGGCGGTCAGCAAAACAAAGGCGGCTTTAATAGATCGCAAGGTCAAGGTTCCGGTCCGGGTCAAAATCAAAGACAAGGATTCGCTCCAAGGCCTGCCGGAGGAAAACCTGGCTTTGGCGGCGGCGGCTTTAACAGGGTTCCAGGTCAAGGAAGAGGCGGCATGAACGCAGCTCCTCAGACTCCAATCCCGGAAGGAAAGGGTCCAGCCAAGCGAAAGTTTATCGCCAAAAAACCCGTTTATAACCGAAAAGAAAAAGAACTTGAGATGGAGGAAAAACTCCTTCAGACCAAGAAAAAAATAACGCATATAGCAAACCCTGTCCCAAAGTCAATCGACATAATGGAAGTGATTTCCGTTTCTGAGCTTGCGCGCAAGATGAACTTAAAAGCGTCGGATCTGATTCAAAAATTGATGAGCATGGGGCAGATGGTAACGATAAATCAGCAGATTGACGCTGACACGGCTACAATCCTCGCCGCTGAATTCGGCGCCGATGTAAAAATTGTAAGCCTGTACGATGAAACAGTCATCGAGACAACTTCGGACGATGACGCTGTAATGCTTCCCCGCCCGCCTGTCGTCACCGTAATGGGACATGTCGATCACGGTAAAACAAAACTTCTTGACGCCATAAGAAAAGCGGACGTTGTGTCGGGCGAATTCGGCGGCATCACTCAGCATATCGGCGCCTATATGGTGGAAACACAGCACGGCGCTCTTACATTCCTTGACACGCCTGGTCATGAGGCTTTTACGCGCATGAGAGCAAGAGGTGCGCAGATTACAGATATTGTAATTCTTGTAGTAGCGGCGGACGACGGCGTTATGCCGCAGACAATCGAGGCTATTAATCACGCCAAAGACGCGAATGTTCCAATTATTGTCGCCGTAAATAAAATTGACAAACCGGAAGCGAATCCCGACAGAGTAAAAAGCCAGTTATCTGATCTAGGCCTTATGCCTGAAGACTGGGGAGGGCAGACAATGTTTGTCGAGCTTTCCGCTTTACAGAAAACCGGTATCGATAAATTAATAGAAGCGATCCTCCTTGAAGCGGAGCTTTTGGACCTTAAATCAAACTTCCAATGCAGCGCGGAAGGAAAAATACTTGAATCCAAAGTTGATCATGGACGCGGCATCGTAGCTACCGTAATGGTAGAAAGAGGAACGCTCGCAATAGGAGACGCATTTGTCGCGGGTATTTGGCCGGGCAAAGTGCGCGCTATTTTTAACGACAAGGGCGATAAAATCAACAAGGCGACTCCGTCAATGCCTGTGGAAGTATTGGGATTTGAAGGCATCCCCAACGCAGGCGATCCGCTGCAGGTAGTAGCCGATGAAAAAATCGCGCGCGAGTTTTCATCCAAGCGGCAGGAACTTCGCCGCTTTGAGGACGCAAAGACGCTTCAAAAAGTTACGATGGAAACACTGCACGACAGAATCACTGACGGCTCGATACAGGAGCTTAAAGTTATAATTAAAGCGGACGTTCAAGGGTCTGCGGAAGCCTTAAAATCGAGCCTGGAAAAACTAAGCACAAAAGAAATACGTCTGCATGTAATACAGGCTCTTCCGGGTCCTGTAAACGAAGGCGATGTCGATCTCGCTATTGCCTCAAAAGCGATCATTATTAGTTTTAACGTGCGTCCCCTTCCAAAAGCGAGAATACTCGCCGATCAGGAAAAAATCGATATAAGAAAATACAACATTATTTACAAAGCTGTTGAAGAAATAAAACAGGCAATGGAAGGAATGTTAAAACCGGACACAAAAGAAGAAATTATAGCGACTGTGGAAATCCGCGATACTTTCAAAGTGCCGAAAATCGGAACAATAGCCGGCTGTTATGTGCTAACAGGAACAGTAAAACGAAGCTGTACTGTAAATGTGGTAAGGGAGCAGATTGTCATTCACTCAGGTAAAATAGCTTCTCTTAAACGCTTTAAGGATGACGCCCGTGAAGTAGCCGCCGGCTATGAATGCGGTATCGGTCTTGACGGTTTTGATGATATTAAAATCGGCGATAACCTTGAAATTATCGAAACTGTGGAAATAGCGAGGAAGCTCAGTTCCTAAAGGAACTTGGCGCAAAAAAGAGCATTTTTATGCCGGCGTTCAGAACGGAAAGACTGGGGCAAACCATTCAGGAAAAGATAGGCTCTCTTATCCTCGAAGGAAGAATTAAAGATTCGCGCGTTAATAATTTTCTTTCCATCACAAAAGTAAACGTCTCCAAAGATTTATCCTACGCTGACGTTTATGTTTCTGATGTACGGGGCAAAGTAAACGAAAAAGAAGTTGAGGGCTTACAAAGCGCTGCGGGTTTTATCCAGTCGCATCTTGGACAGACAATGCATATAAGAAAAATCCCCAGACTGCGTTTCCATGTGGACAAAAGCGTAGGCGACAGCTTCGATTTAATTAAAAAAATAGAAAAATTGGTGGAAAAAGAAGTGGGAGATGAAGATTAACCACGAACCACACGAACGCCACGAACCTCTGCTTCGAAATCTTAATCTTAACCTAAACATATATGACAGCTATCTTATATTTCTTAAGTTTAAGAAAAAGAGTCGGACAGTAAGTTCGAGTGATTGGTGTGGTTCGTGGTGAATCTCTTCCTCTTTTTTTGTGAGGTTCGTGGTTAAAAGAAAATGGCTGATTCGGGATTAATACTATTTAACAAGCCCTCAAGTTTAACCTCGTTTGATGCGTTACGAGACATTAAAAAATCACTTGGTACAGGTAAAGTCGGGCACACGGGCACTTTGGACAAATTCGCCTGCGGGCTTTTAATCGTTCTTGCCGGAAAAGCGCTTCGCCTAAGCCAATGGTTTACCCATCTTGATAAAAAATATATTGGCAAAATCCGCTTTGGAGAAGAAACAGATACTCTTGATCCGGAAGGACAAATAATAGCAAACGCGCCTCTTCCAACAAGGCAGCAAGTTGAAGATGCGCTCCCTCAATTCACAGGCGAAATAATGCAGGCGCCTCCTGTGTATTCCGCAATTCATATAAACGGAAAAAGAGCTTCAAGTTTGGCGAGATCGGGGCAGGAAATCGAAATGAAAAAACGCCCGGTTACAATATACAATTTAGAGCTGCTTTCATGGGAGCCGCCGTTTGCCGAAATTTTTGTACACTGTTCAAGCGGCACCTATATCCGCTCCCTTGCAAGAGACCTTGCGATACTGGCAGGCTCAAGAGCGCACTTGTGTGAATTAAAACGGCTGGAAGTGGGTGGTTTTAAGCTGGAAAAAACTGAGAAAAATGAGGGATTAAAGTTAATTCCAATTACCAGGGAAGTGATTAAAAGCCTGGGGATGGCAATGATAGATGTTACGTCTGAAGATGTGGAATATATAAAAAATGGTAAACCTCTTAATAAAATTTTTAATAATAAAACTATTATCCCGCCTTTGCCTCCGCGTCCTGGCGGGAACTCTTCTGTAAACCCGTTTTTGGCGCTCTTTTATGGCGAAGAAATAGCCGCGATTATCCAAAAAACGCCTGATTCATGGAAATATAGCTGCGTGTTAACTTAAGGATAGCAATTTTTGTTGTCGATTATATCAAATTATGTTAAATTTATGGAAGGATATCAAGAAATCCGCATATGAGGCTTTTCCAAAACATCAGTTTTTGGAAAAGCTACCTTAAATTTTAATGAAAAAGTGGTCGTTAGAACACTTTTTCAAGAGCTTTATCCGAAACTAACCTGAGTTTTGGATAAAGCTCATTTAATATTAAAATTTCAAGTCTTGATAAAAAGGAAGTAATATTGAATAACAGGATTAAACTGTTTTGCGCTATATTATTTATTTTCTCAAATTTATTTTACGCACAGGCGTATGTTTGGGCTCAGTCCGCGCCTTTGGGAGATGCGAATGCGTCTAATCAGCAGGTGCTTAAAGTAGCCATGAGCGATGACTCGCCTATAGGAGTCGGGCGTTTATTGTACACTGCCTTACAGCGTTCTGGTTTTCAAATGGCTATTAATGTTACAGGAATGCGCACGTCAATTGCCAATGTAAATTACGGAGACGCCGCTTTGCTTCCAAGCCAGACAGATGGTTTACAGCTTCAATATCAAAATCTTGTAAAAGTGCCGGTACCGATCGATTTTGTGGAATTTACCGCATACACACGTTCGGGCGATTCATTTAATTTGTCATCATGGAGTGACCTTGCGGGACTGCGTTTCTGTTACCGCTTTCAAAATATTTATGTCGCGAATCAGGCGGGAAGGACAGGAGCTTCAGAAATAATTGTTGTAAACGAGATAAGTGAAATATGGGACGCTCTTCTAAATAACAAAGCTGATGTTACGATTCTTCCGCGTGTTATCAATTTTGATTTTCGCTTTCCTCCGGGAATAAAAAAAGCAGGCGTTATTGACCGTATTCCGTGTTACACATACGTGAATAAAGATTATGCCTATCTGGTTCCTCTCCTTGAAAGCGCCTACAGGGAATTGATTGGAGACGGCACGCATGAATCCATAAGAGCTTTTCATACTGCAGGCAGGGAAAGCGGCAGTAAACAGGTTATACTGCACATAAGTTCCTATGACGCGAGGGTTGAAAGGGAACGCAATCAAATAGAGGTAATAAGACAGGCTCTGGAAGCGCACAGCAATGTGGAATACAGAAATATAAATTTAAATTCTTATGAACACCGCAATAACGCGAGTTTTGACGACATTTTTTCTGACATGATCCGCGCGAATTATATCGCCCATAATATCGATGTTGTTTTAACTTCCGATAACGAAGCGTTTAAGTTCGTGATGAACAATTACTATATACTTTTTTCCAATAAACCCGTGGTTTTCTGCGGACTCATCAATCTTGATTCATCCACGCTGTATAGTCTTGAAGACTTTGTCACAGGAATTTCAGGAAGCGTTTCTTTTGAAGAAACAACAAAAGAGATGCTTCGCCTGTACCCGAATACAAAAAAGATTTTTATTTTAAATGATTACTCGCTTTCAAGAAGCCTTAGCATGAGAATGGATATAGAAAAAAATATTAGGACAAGCGAACTGCCTTTGGAATTTATTTTCAGCGAGGATAAACCGTTTGAGGAACTCATGCATGAGATACGTAATTTTGGATCTGATACGCTTGTTTTAATCGGTAATTATCTTGTAGACAGCGACAACATTCTTTATTCAGAAATTGAAGTTCAAAAACACGTTTCCCTTGCGTCTGTAAACCCGGTGTTCTGTCTTACTTCGACTTACATGGGACATGGAACATTGGGCGGGCTTGTTTCGGTTCCCGAAGTAAAAAGCCGTATCGCGGTTTCCATGGCGATAGATATATTAAACGGCAAAAAGGTTTCACAGACTCCTGTAATCTATGATTCAACATCGCTAAACCGCTGGCAGTTTGATTATATAACGGCAAAAAGATTCAGGATAAACACAAATAACCTGCCGGCAGGTCACATTGTAATAAACAGGGTACTGCCTGTATGGGAATCAAACCCGCTTGAGTTTAAACTTACGTTAATAATGGCGGCGTTAATGTTATTTATTATTTTCGCGCTCGTAATATTTTTACGAATACTCTCCAAAAAACAGGCGGAGGCATTAAGCGCCACAAACGCCAAGTCGGCTTTTTTGGCGAACATGAGCCATGAAATACGCACGCCCATGAACGCTATTGTCGGCATGGCGTCTGTTGGAATAAATGCGTCTGAACTTGAGCGCAAGGATTACTGTTTTAAAAGGATTAACGAAGCCTCTAAACACCTCCTTGGCGTTATAAACGATATTCTTGATATGTCAAAAATCGAAGCGAATAAACTTGAGTTAACATATTCTGTAATAAATTTTAGGGAAATGATACAGCGGATTATAAATGTAAATAATGTAAACGTGAATGAAAAAGAGCAGAATTTATTATTGGATATCGATCCCGCTATCCCTGAGTTTATTATAAGTGACGAGCAGAGATTGTCTCAGGTTATTACAAATCTTACAGGAAACGCTGTAAAGTTTACGCCCAAAAAAGGCGCAATTACAATTCGTATCGAAAATATCAACGAGGAAAATAACGCTCTTACAGATAATCCCGATGACACAAAACTTTCGGTATGTACCATAAAATTTTCCATCAAAGACAACGGTATTGGAATAAGCCAGGAAAAGCAGAAAAATCTTTTTCAGCCGTTCCATCAGGCGGAATCAAGTACATCAAGAGAGTACGGCGGCACAGGTTTAGGTTTGTCTATATCTAAAAATATTATAGAGATGATGAACGGCAGGATATGGGTCGAGTCTGACCTTGGGGAAGGCGCTTCTTTCTTTTTTACGATTAAAACAAAAAGAGCGGAACAAGCGAAGCAGACAGACACGGCGCAGGTTCTTTCGGGCGAGGCGATTAAATTTACAGGGCAGAGCATACTGCTTGTAGAAGATTTGGAAATAAACCGGGAGATTGTACAGGCGCTTTTGGAACCGATCGAGCTTTCTGTAGACTGCGCGGAAAACGGTGAAGAAGCGATAAAAATGTTTAAGGAAACGCCCGAAAAATACAGCATGATTTTCATGGATATACAGATGCCGCTTATGGATGGCTACGAGACAACCAGAAAAATCCGCGCG
>JGI24695J34938_10001659_pt1 | contig 18490 bp, 16 predicted proteins | sample TergutCo191P3_FD_34938 | JGI IMG/M metagenome (IMG submission 34938)
CCCTATTGACTTATTTTGGATTATAGCATATATTGATAGGAAGAGGAGCGTACAGAATGGTAGCAAAGAGTGATATGCCTAATATCAATGAAAAAGCCGCTGAAGGAATCAAGCCGGAGGGAGTACCATATCGCGTTCTTGTCGTTGACGATTCAATGTTCATCGCCAAGCAGCTTGGTCAGATTTTTACATCTGAAGGTTTTGATGTAGCGGACACTGCTGCTGACGGAGCCCAAGGGGTAGAAAAGTACAAGGCTTTGCATCCAAACATCGATTTGGTTACCCTGGATATTACAATGCCGGTTATGGATGGTGTTTCTGCGCTGGAAAAAATCCTGGAATTCGACAAGGGTGCCAATATTATAATGGTAAGCGCATTGGGTAAAGAAGATGTAGTTAAGAAATGTCTCCTTATGGGAGCAAAGAGCTATATCGTAAAACCGCTTGACAGAAAGAAAGTTCTGGAAAGGGTTGTTTCCGTACTCAAACGATAAAAGGCAAAAGTTTAATTTTAAAAAGAAATCTCATCCGCACGCGCGTCTGTGTTATCTTCACGATTTATACCGGAGGAAATAATGAGACTGCTGATCCACTCGGATTATGAAAAGGCGTGCTTGTGCGCCGCGAACTACATAGCAGATAAAATCAATTCTAATAAAAATGAAAAACCTTTTATACTCGGTCTTCCGACAGGATCAAGTCCTCTTGGAATTTACCGTGAATTTGTAAGAATGCACAAAGAAGGCAAACTGTCTTTTAAAAACGTACGAACCTTTAACATGGACGAATATATCGGTCTTTCAAAAGACCATCCGCAGAGTTATCACTATTTTATGTTTGAGAATCTTTTTAATCATATTGATATCGACCGCCGGCATATACACATTTTGGACGGCACGGCAAAAGATCCTGAAAAAGAATGCAGACTCTACGAAGAGGCGATTGCCGCTGAAGGCGGAATTGATCTTTTCCTGGGCGGTATGGGAAGCGACGGACATATCGCGTTTAATGAACCGGGTTCTTCTTTATCATCCCGCACAAGAATTAAAACACTGGCTGAGGAGACAAAGACAGCCAATGCCCGGTTTTTTAACGGCGACAAAGCAAAAGTGCCCGGCACGGCTTTAACCGTCGGGGTAGGCACAGTCATGGACGCCCGCGAAGTGATGATCATTGTTAACGGACGCAATAAAGCCCGCGCGCTCAAGGCAGTTGTAGAAGACGGCGTTAATCACATGTGGACGCTTTCGTGTTTGCAAATGCACCCAAAAGCGATCATTGTCTGCGATGATGAAGCGACTGATGAACTCAAGGTCGGCACCGTTAAGTATTTTAAAGACATCGAGAATAAAAATATTGAATTTTAGCCAAAAACCAAAAGAGAAGAATTTTACCGCTAACCGGAACGAACCGGAACCGCGAACCAATGGAATGATGTCAAACATCAAATTCGCAGCGTTCGCGCGATTCGCGGTTTATTTCTTTTTACTATCTAATGTGCAAATCTTTGCGCAGGAAAATCATCTTGCCTCGTTTTCCGATCCGGCGAGACTTTGGGGAAACGGGATTGAACGCGTTATCGAAGAAGCGTACAGGCAGTATTTTAAAACGAGAATAATCGGCGACAGAGTGATGAATGTCCGCATTCCTTTCGCCATGAATAATGAGCGCGATTTGCTGCTTGAATCCGGCTGGAGAATTCACGGAGACGGCAAGGGAAACCCCGATATGCTCTGGCCTATAATCGATCGGATACTGGATTCCGCGGACTTCGCGGAGTATATAAACGCTCTTTCTTCAGGAAATGAAAAGGTAATAATTTTTGATATAAAAGATCGAAAATGGACAGTAACGGCGGAAAGGTTTATAATCGCGCGGATAAAAGCCGGTTCTTACACGGGGCTTCCGCACCGCCCGTTTGTGCTTACATCCGGGAAAGGCGCTCTTGAGAGCGATGTGTTTAATTATCTTTTCTGCGTCGGTCATGTCGGCATTGACTGCTCGGGGTTTGTTTGGCAAATCCTGGCATACATCGGCAGACGGGGTGGCATTGATCTTGGAAAAACGCTGAGCCAAGCTCTCGGCGCTCCGCCGGGCGCAGACCCTGCGCGTTATGCCGGAACATCATTTTATAATTCAAGAAATCCGCAGGTGATTTCCATTAACGATGAAATACGCAATCTGCGACCAGCCGATGTTCTTCTTTTCAGGGATTTTGACGGCACTATCGTACATTCCGCGATTATTCAGTCAATTGACTGGGAAGGCGGCGTCATCCGTTATCTGCAATGCAACAGCGTGGCGCCTCCTCAGGAGCGCGGCGTTCATGAGGCTTTCATTCACTTTAACCCTGCGAATACGGCGGTCTCATTAAAAGACCCGTCTCTTCATTGGACAAAAAAACGCTTTGGAGCGTTTCCCGGCGAAGAAGTACCTTTTATTGACGACGGAGAAAGATACCGCTATAGACTTAACGGCGGCGGCAGAGTGATTCGTATCCGCGCGCTTATCCCTGTCACGGAAAGTTTGAATATAAATACGCGTTGAAGCAAAAGGCGCGGTGAAAATCAGCCGTTATAGCGAAAATTCATAAAACCGGCTTTTCCGCCGGTCTTTTCGGCGGCGTACATAAATAAAGCGAACCTGCAGCCTGTAAAATGATCCAATGTAAAATAAAGCTTATGTGTTTTACCAATTTGATTAAATTTGCCGTTGTGATAGTAATAAAAAACAGCTTCGTCTTTCATGTTTGTAAAATCAATATCAATTTTTAATCTTACGATTTCTGAATTAAAAGGCACAGCTTCCCTTTCTTCGGCGCGGAGAATGGATTTTTTAAATCCGGACGCAGATTGATCCGCAGGTTCACGGCTTTTCATTATCACAAAATATTTGCCTTCCCTGCGCGTGATAGCAGCCATTCCATAACAGCTTTGCAGCGCGCATATCCCCGCATAATCGCCTTCTTTCAAATCCTTTGCGTCGATTGTAACTTCGGCGGAACATAACGGAAAAAGCGTTCTCTGCGTAATTGCATTAACTGACTGCGTAAGGTCATCGCATATTTTATTAGTTATAATTTCAAACCTTCCCTCTTTTCCGTTTATTAAATAAGCGGATTTATCCGGCTCATGATTAAACTGCCACTTGCTGTCAATATATGAAGATTTAAAATCATCGCTTCCGAACAGCGGAGCATACACGTAATCCGGTCTTGCGCTTTTTACGATTATTTTTTCAGGAACTTTTCCGTTTTCTCCGAAAACAGGAAAATCGTTTTCCCATTTAACCGGTATCAACACCGGAATTCTGCCGACCGCTCCGCTATCCTGAAATAAAACAGCAAACCATTTACCGTCAGGCGTATCCACTATTCCGCCCTGCGCTACTCCCTGTCCGCAATAATTACGATCATCTTCAAAGACGTCGCCGCCTTTAAACTCTCCGTCAATGCTGTCTGATTTAAAACACGCCTCTGTGCGCATCCAGCGGTCTTTTCTTGAATGTATTAAAAACACATAATATTTATTATTTATTTTATAAAAATGCGATCCTTCATATCCCAGCATTTTATTATCTTTATCGCTGATTATTATTTTATGCAAACCGCCTTCAAGAGGAGCGGATAAATCATCCTTTAGCTGAGTAAGCCAAATGTCATTGTTTCCGTAAACAATGTAAATCTTTCCGTCATCATCGAATAAAAGCGAACTATCATGATAAAATCCCTGAATAGAACGCTTCTCCCAGGGACCGTTAATTTTATCAGAGATGTATAAATAAGTTTTATTAGTATCGTTAGCGGCAAAACATACATAAAATTTATTTTTATGATAACGAATGGACGCTGCCCACATTCCTTTGCCGTAAATATTTTTATCGCCTGTCAGCTTTTGTTCCGCGGTGCCGTCCAAAGTTTCATAAACATATGACGCGTGTTCCCAATTAACAAGGTCATATGACCGCAGAATTTCACAGCCGGGCATAAAGTACATGGTTGTTGTTACCATGTAATATGTATCATCTACCCTGATAACGTCAGGATCAGGGTAATCCATTTTCAGCAACGGGTTAATGTTCATATCAATCTAATTATAATTGACGAAATCCGCTTTGAATACAGACGATATCACCTGTTTTGGCGATAAAAAAGAGCGGAGAAACGGCGGAATCACCTAATTTGGTGATTTGCATTAAAATTTTTCAAGCTGTATATTTTTCATAAACGCATAGTGAAAATATGTTAATCTTATATAGGAGGTATACTAATGCATAAATATACAGCTTTTATCGTCTGCGGTTTGGCAATGCTCTTATCAGCAGGAAGCGTTTTTGCACAAGCAGGGTTTACAGGTAACCAAAATTCTTCAAGTCAACCTGAGTTCGGATTCACAGGACCGATGCATACAGGTACAATGGTTCCGGTTGGCGCTCTCATTACTGTAAGTGAAGTCAGAAGTATGCCGCAAGATTCGTGGGTTGTTTTGGCAGGAAATATTGTCAATGTGCTGCCAGGAGGCAGACAATATACATTCCGTGATTCTACAGGAGATATAGCCGTTGATATAGGGCCGAAGGAATGGCGGGGGATGTCAGTGTTCGCGGCGGACAGAGTTGAGATTTACGGAGAGATAAAAATTCATCGCGGACAGCTTCACATTAAAGTCCGCGCTATAACCGGAACCGGAAGGGTAAACCGCATGCAGGGACAAGCTGTTATGATTAATCAGCCAATCACGATAAATGAAGCGAAAGCTCTTCCGCATGATTCATGGGTGGTATTAAACGGAAACATAATAAATTATTTAACTACGGGAAGGCATAGTTACACATTACGCGACGCGTCAGGAGAAATTACAGTTAATATCGGACCGAGAGAATGGCGCGGATTATCAGTCGGCGTTTCTGATATGGTTGAGATTTACGGAGAAGTCAAATTCAATCATTCAGGACAGCACATTAAAGTTCACGCAATTAAAAAAATAGGAGCGTAAAATTTTGCATAACAGGATCAGCGCTGACAAAACAGCGAACATTGTTAAAGCAATGAGCGTTGCCATTAAAAGCCTTTTTCAAACCCGCGACGAATTGTCATTCCGCAATGTCAGGATAACGCTGCTGCCTGCTCTTTTGGTATTTCCAATTGCTGTCATCATGGGGAATTTACGCTACTACGGTCATAGCATAGCATTGGGAGGACTTGCAACCAACGAACTGATGTTCTTTATGCTCGGATTCGGATGGATTATCCTCAGTTTTACGCCTAAACGTTTTCTTTTCATCTTGCTGAAGATATCCGCTGTTCTGACCGCTGTAATCCTGTTTTTTTTAATTAATTCGCCGATGGGTTCACTGCAGTTTTCGCTTTATTTAATTTTTAAATTTTGCAACGGACTTTGCGCCGCGTGCGCTTTTTACGTTTTCTGCTTTATGTTAAATAATGTTGAACGTCTTACAGGCATGATCATTATTCAGCTGTATTACGGATTTTATTATATTTCCTGGGAAACGCTTCCCGATCTTCATACGGCGGGTAACACATGGGCAGGAGCTGCTGTAATGGCGGTTTTTCTTGTCATTGTATTTCTATGCCGTCCTTACAAGACATCCTGCGCTGACAAATCAAAAGCCGTCCCTGCAGAATTAAATACAGACAGCGACGGCAAGGGATCGGGAGTTCTTTTTGTTATTGGTTTGGGCGTTGTTCATTACATGATTATGTGTATGAGCAATTACATTGAATGGGCGGAAAGCAGCGTTTCAAGTTTTGCTTTCGGGCTTGGCACATCAATTTCCATTATCCTGATAATTTTTATACAATTTTTAAAAGGCAAAAGCGCGCTTTATATATGGCTCATGTTCCTTACTTTTTCATTGCTTGGACTTGGCGTTCTTTTACTGGATACGTCAGAGGCGATTACATCCGGTTCTTTCATCTACGGTTTGGGTGACAGTTTAGGTTACATCATCATCTGTTATATGTGCGCGGGAGCGATTAAAAGAAGCAAATCATTAAAAATGTTCAGGATATACTGCTTCGTGCATTTTATTCAGTATTTTTTCATTTCCGGCATTTTTTCTTTTTACTTTAATTATTTTGACGAACCAAATAAATTTCTCGCATTCGCGGCAGTTTTGGTTCTAGTGAGTTTATGTCTGTTATTTATGCCGCTTATACAGAAAAGACTGTTTGACGCGGACTGGACAGACGGACTTTATCTTCGCGACATGGAAGCGTATACAGGACCGTTAGTTGAAACAGAAACAATTAATCAGGAGAAAAAACTGAACCTGACGCCGAGAGAACAGGAAATTTTCACGCTGCTTTTAAAAGGCACCTCGCCCAAAGAAATTGCTTATACTTTAAAAATAAGCTACGAAACAGTTCATCATCATCAAAAGAGAATGTATAAAAAATTGAATATTCAAAGCATACAGGAACTCTTCGCAAAATACGGCGCGGCTGTATAATTATTGTCTGTCCGCATTATAGACAAACACTAATTATATCCCGATATTTTCAGTCAAACACGCAGCCGCTTCTTTCCAGACAACCTGATCTTTTTCGCTGAGCTGCGCGAATTCGCTTTGTCTTCCGTAAGCGCTTAACTCGGTAAAGACCTCAAGCCTTTGATACAGCGTTTTGAATTTCTGCTCCTGGAAATTTTTTATCCACGCGGGGAAAGATCTTTTCGCTCCTTTGGGAGTAAAAAGAAGCCCGGCGTAATGAGGAGCGCATAAACCGTCAGAGTTTGTAAAAAAGATGCGAAGCTCCTGCTCTTCAGGAGAATTGCCGCTTGAGTTGCCAAGAAAATCAAGATACTCCTGTTCAATCTTTTCTTTTTCAACACAAACAGGACATTTTCCTTTAGGACGCCATTGCGTTTTTCTTTCAAAACATTTTATGCGATCTTCTAGAATATCTTTACTTAAAATAGCGACCGCAAGACCGTCCCTGAAAGAAACAAGTCCTCTTGAATGAAACGAACAGAAACCTCCCGCAGCCCTGAACATAGCGCGAAACCCCCTGTTTGTAATATGCTCGAACAATGTGTTGTCAATGTAACGGTGAGCGCGATCGCTTACGATGCGGCAAAGCGGGCATCCGGGTTTTTCGCACGCCTTTTGCATTTCAAAAAAGTTAATATGTTTTTCTATAGCCATTTAATTTCTGCTCCTATTCTTCCGGTTCAACCAGTAAAAAGCCGCCTTCAGTCTTCCCTTTCAGCCCGGGGGCCAGCCTAACCCTCTCCCACCCAGAAAATGTATATGCAGATGATCCACTGTCTGCCCGCCGTCTGTCTTTGCGTTGATTACAAAGCGCCCGCCTTTTTCTTCACAGCCCTGCTCTTTCGCAATCTCCTTCGCTTTGCAAAAAAGTCGCCCGACAAGCGCAGAATCGGCTTCTTCCAAGACCAAAAGATTTTCTATGTGTTTTTTAGGAATTACAAGAAAATGCACAGGCGACATTTTATTTATGTCATGGAAAACGAGCATTTCATCATCTTCGTAGAGTTTACTGCTTGGTATCTCTCCAGCGATTATTTTACAAAACAGGCAATTAGTCATGAGGGAATTATAGCATGGGAAAAAAATAAAAAAAAGACCTTGCCATGTAAATATTTATTTTGAAATATTGAGAAAATTTTCTAAATATCCAGACAGGAACAAATTTTAATTTGAAACAATTTAACGAAACTTTTTTAAACATGCAATGCTTTTTTTGGACATTCTTTTTATACAATTCATGCAAAGAATACACTCCGTTCCATTAATCCCAGAGAAATTGCTATTGCCATAAAGAAAATCCAAATAACAAGAGGGATAATAATTTGTCTTTTCATTATCCAATTGTAACATATTGTTATTATTTATCAATATATTTTGAACTCGGAGAATTTAAATATTATTAAAACCTATGGGTAACCGAATCGCCAATATCCCTGATCTCGTTTCCATTTATTCTATAAACAACTCTATCATTAATGTCTCTAATTTCATTTCCATTAATTCTATGGGTTACTTTGTCATAAATATCTCTGATTTCATTGCCATTTATCCTGTGAGTCACTCTATCATAGATATCTCTGATTTCATTGCCGTTTATCCTGTGGGTTACATTACCATTTACATCCCGAATATCTGCCATGATCATATGCTCCTTATTAGTTATTTCTTTCAAGATATATGTTTTATGCATTTATACAAAAATAGTATAAATGCATAATATTTTTCCTTTATATTATTTTATTGAATAGTTTCAATTCCTTCGTCTTAGTTGATTACCTTGTATTGTAATTATATTTTCCGAACGAGAAAATAAATATGATTCTGTTCTTCCGTCAGAATATGTCATTTCTATTCTGCCATCAGAAAGAGAATATGTACCATTAACTGATTCATTCTGTCCTCGATCAAGCCATGTCTGACCATTGCCAAATTTGTATGAGCCATAAGTAAAATTTCTGCCAGAAAATCTAATCCAATTTTCTGAGTAACGTTCCGAAACCCATGTGCCATCTAAAGAACTGAAAGAATTCACAAATTGTTTTAATGCCTCATAAGGCACACCAAGCGTATTTGCGGCATTTCTAATTTACGCATCAGTAGCCTGAGCAAACAATCCAAAACCGATAAAAAACATAACCAATACGAAAGCAATTTTTTTCATAACGACCTCCAAAAATTTAATATTTATAAATCATAAATATTTTAGTTAATAACGTCAAGTCCTTTTAAAATAATTTTATATATTTGCACTTAACGTTCTAAACAACTGACGTTTTTTTGTGCCCGATAAAGAAAACGCGAAGCGTTTTACGGGCACAAAAAAATGTGGTGTAGTGAGGCATGGGAATGGCTTTAGCCATGACCTAACCGAACGAAACCCAAAATGCCCGAACAGGGTATTTTGCAGTTACCGTTTGTTAAGTGCCGTTTTTCTCTTTAGTAATTTTACGAATAATTAAAAATATATAATTTCTTTTCAATTCAATTTTTCTAAATAATCTTTTGCAAGAGTATAATTTGGATCGATGCTTAAAGCTTTTCTATAATCTGCTTTAGCTAAATCGATTTTTCCATTAGATTCATAAGCGAAACCACGACTAACATACGCAGGAACATAATTAACATCCATATCAATAACTTTGGTAAAATCAGTTATTGCTAGATCATAGTTTCTTTTTTCTAAGTAAAATTTTCCTCGATTATTATAACCATTTAAATCAACAGGTTCATTAACACTTGTTTTTTCAGTATTATCACTACTATTACCCATAAAAAACACAACAAGCCGTATTATACCTATGACTGTAATGATAACACCAGCAATAATCCATAAAAAAGAATCTTCTTGTTCATACATAGATTTACCGAGAGTAACACATGCTATGATCCCAATAACAATAAACCCTACTGGACTTAATAAAATGTCTATTAATAATTTTTTCATTAGATACTCCTTTTCGTTTAGAGCTCGACAGCTAAATTTAGTTTAAATTCATAATACACAAATGTCTACTTTATGTTTGTCTTTTTACTATAAACAAACATCTTTTTACCTTTTCATTTTTTGTTTAAAGTCCAATAGACTTATTGTCAGAACATTAAAAAGGATGTTTTATTTTCCTCTGTAATTACTGCCATTTGCCCATGCTTCATAATTGCCACATGTTTTACACTTCGTGTCAGATTTGCATTTTTGATCACGAGTTCCTGATGACGGTGTAGTCTCCGCTAAGTAACATTTGTCACTTGGATGATCGTAAAAAGGACAAGATCCCGGTACTGCACGTGGTTTATTCATTTTTATACCTCCTTATATTTTTATACGCTATTTCTTAATTAAATAATTTAATATTAATATATTATTTAACATTCATTAACAAACGCTCAGAACAACTGTCGCTTAACTCAATATAAACAAATTATTTTTTACCAAAACACATGCCATAAACTCCTTGAATAATACAATATAAATACGCTTATAGTATACCATTATAGTTAAGTAATAGCAAATTGTCAATACTTTGCAAGAAGGTATTATTAAAATATGAAACAGGTTCAAGAACCTATACGTCAGGTTTTTGCCAAAAACCTTAAAAAACACAGGGGAAACCTTAAATATTCACAGGAGAAACTAGCAGAAAAAGCGGGACTGTCTGTACAAACCATAAAGGATATCGAAGGAGGAAGGCGCTGGGTGAGCGATGACTCTTTGTCCAAACTGGCAAAAGCCTTAAGTATGCTTGAATTTCAACTTTTTCTACCGGAGAAATACGAGAAAGATAAAAAATATAAAAAATCTACATTAAAAAACCTTACATCGTTAAAGATACGAATTAAAGCATACATGGATGAACAATTTGAAAAATCAATTGATTCAGGCGATTTTTCATAGACATTGATCAAATATAATCACATTTGATAATCATTGGTTCGCGATGGTTCGTATGGTTCGTGGTTAAAATCTTTAATTCCTTCTCGCCGCTCTCACAGCGGAAAATCCCAAAAACACAATGCCGGCAATAATTACTGTCATAGCTCCTACTGGAAGATCAAAAATCCAGCCGGATACAAGTCCCGACACAGAAAAAAGAGAAGCGAACAAACAGCTTGACATCATCATGCTGCTTAAGCTGCGGGAAAAAACGCCCGCGCATCCTGACGGAAGAGTGAGCATCGCGATAACCATCACAATTCCGACAAATGTCTGCAAGAGAACAATTGCCGCGGCGGTTATACATAAGAGCAAAAGAAAAATCAAGTCGACAGGAACTCCTCGGGTACGCGCGAACTCTGCGTCAAAAGAAGACGCTTCTATCTGAGCGTAAAAACGCCACGCGAGAAGTAATACGATAATATCAAGAACTGCGAGGAGAATTAAATCCATGTTCGAAATCAGCAGGATGTTTCCAAAGAGCCATGTTGATGGGTCTGCGTAACCGGGAGTTTTTGCCATAAATAAAAGACCAAGGCTCATTCCGATAACCCATATTGCGTTGATTACAGTGTCTTCTCTTTGTTTTGCTTTTAATGACACAAACCCTATGATAACCGCGCTGAGCACCGCAAAAATTAACGCGCCTAAAATCGGTGGAAACCCGGGAAGAATCGATGCCGATAAAAAAAGCGCCATTCCTATGCCGCCAAGCACCGCGTGAGAAATTGCTCCAGCAAGACTTCCTATTCTGCGAACTGTAACAACGGAACCTAAAATTCCAAAAAGCACCGAAGATAAAATTCCCGCAAGAAGCGCGTTGCGCAGAAACGGAAAATTAACATTCACTAAGGCGTCAAAGAATTCTAACAGCATGTGATATCTTCTCCGTGTAAAACCTTGGAGTGTTTTTCATCACCGTGTCCTGTACACACATTTGATTCAACGCCGTGCTGGACAATCTTGCGGCTGTTTCCAAGACACAAAACCCTGTCTGTAAGAGACGTTACAAATTCTGTATCATGCGTAACAATTAAAATTGTTGTCGTTCCTTTATAAGCGCCTAGAGTTTCGTAAAGGCGCGTTTCGCTTTCCGCGTCCATGTTGGCTGTCGGCTCGTCCAGCACAAGAAGCCCCGGCTTTGCAGCTAACGCGCGCGCGACAAGAGTTCTGCGTTTTTGTCCGCCTGAAAGCGAACGGTAAGGTCTTGCGGTTAAATCCGCTATACCTGTTTTTTCAAGCGCTTGTGCAACCGATTCGCGGATAACTGTTTTTGAATATCTTTTTTGAGAATACAGCAATCCCATTCTGACAACATCGCGCACCGTTATTGGAAACAAATTATCAAAAGGCATATGCTGAGAAACATACGCAGTAGAATCGCAAATATCGATATTTCCTTTATTTGGTTTTTCAAGCTTAAAAAGGAGCTTTAATACTGTAGTTTTTCCTGAACCGTTGGGACCAACCATCGCCACAAACTCTCCGTGATGAATATGAAAAGACGCGTCATCAAGAACATGAACATCGCCGTAAGAGAATGAGACAGATTCGAATTTTACCGCAATATCCCGGTCCAATTAAACTCCTTTTTTATTTTATACTATTTTGCAATACTTGTCCCATGTGTTTAATATTATCCAGCCAGTCCTGAGCAAGCGGATCAAGTTCCGTCACCTGCGCGCCTGCTGAATTCGCAATCGTTCTTGCTGCGTTTACCGGAAACTGTCTCTGCACAAAAATCGCATCTGGTTTTTCAAGATTAATTTTTTCCATAAGAACAAATAATTGACGCGGAGTCGGCTCCTTGCCGCCCATTTCAACAGCTTCCTGAATAATGCCGAACTCATCCAGAAAATAACCGAAACTTGGATGATAAACAAAGACGCTTTTTCCTTTCAACGGAGCCAAAGTGATTCCAAGTTCATCAAAAACAGAGTCAACTCTGTCAATTAAATTCGCGCATTGATCCAAATAGTATTCATTGTTTTCCATATCGATATTTACAAACATGGCGGTAATATTTTCAGCCATTACCTTTGCAGGTTCACGTCCAAGCCATGTATGCCTGTCGATATTTAGTGAGGAGTGAGGAGTGAGGAGTGTCGAGTGAGGAGTGTCGAGTGAGAAGTGAGGGATGTCATGATCGTGATCGTCGCAGTCGTGATGTTCGTGATCAGAAAGGTATCGGAATTTTACGCCTTCTGTTCCGTCAATAATAAGCAAATCAGGAAAGAGCGATTTAATTTTTGGGAGCAGACTGATTTCAAACTCTGTTCCTGAAAGTATCCACGCGCTTGCTTTAGAGAGGCTTTGAATCTGCCGCGGAGTCGGTTCATAATTATGCGGGTTCTGTCCCGGCGGAACAAGAATTAAAACATCGGCATTACCGCCTGCAATCTGCGACACAAACCACGCCTGCGGCGGAATGCTGACAGCGATTAATAAGCTATCGTCAGAGTCACGGCGTACACATGAAATTAATGATAAAACAAGAATTAAAACAGCGCATAGAATGAAGTGAGGAATATTTTTTTTATTACTTCTCACTCCTAACTTCTCACTTCTCACTTTTCTTGCGTTTTTTACCGAGGAATGATCTTGCGCAGACGCCTATGAACTTTATAAACCATGGTTCCATTTTTTTGTGGACTGTAACAAGTTCTTTTACGATCGAAATATTCTGAGGACATTTAGGTTCGCATTTTCCGCATTTGGTGCAAATTCCCGGGCTGCCGCTTCTTACCTGCGTCAGTCCGATGCTTGTGATATATTGCTTCACTCCTTCGACATAACCCATGGAATACCTTACGTTATACGCCGAGAAAGATCCGGGAATATTAACGCCTGCAGGACACGGCATGCAGTAATTGCAGCCTGTACAGCGAACCTTGCACGATTTGTTTAAAGATTCAAGCGCCGATTTATAAACTGCTTTTTTAGTGTCATCTAACATATTGGCGCAGGCGTTCTCCGCAAGACAAGCGTTTTCTTCAAGCTGATCAAGCGTATTCATTCCGCTTAAAACAGACGTTACTTCTCCCTGATTCCAAAGCCAGTTAAGCGCCCATCCCGCTGGCGTTAGATTTTCGTCCGCATTTTTAAAAATGGAAACAACATCTTTAGGAAGCCCCTTAGCGAGTTTTCCTCCAAGAAGAGGTTCCATGATGATAACAGGCATTTTTACGGCAGCGGCTTTCAGTCCTCTTACGCCTGCTTGAAAATTTTCATCAAAATAATTGTATTGAATCATCGTAAGTTCCCAATCATAATCATCAATTATTTTTAGGAATTCGCTTCCTGAACCGTGAAAAGAAAAACCTATGTGTTTAATCTGTCCTGACGCTTTCTTCTGAGCTATCCAGCTTTCAATACCGGCGCGTTTCAAATTATCCCATTGATCCATATCGGTCATCATATGCAAAAGATAATAATCGATATAACCCGTTTTAAGCCGCTCAAGAGACTGATTAAAATATTTGTCAAATTCCGCGGCGCCGAATTTATCTTTTAATAAAATGACAGGCATTTTTGTCGCGATGTAGACTTTATTGCGCACATTATTTTTATAAAGAACAGCGCCGAGAGCTTCTTCGTTGCCGGGGTAAAGCCACGCGGTATCAAAATAATTAATACCCTTATCAATTGAGCGCATGATAAGTTCATCAGTTTTTTTCATATCCGTCACGCCCAGAGCGCCCGGAAAACGCATGCAGCCAAAACTGAGAATTGATAATTTATTACCCGTTCTTTTGTCTATACGGTACTGCAAATTCAGTCCTCAGACTCTTCCATTACAGTTTCTTCCTGGGCGCTTTCCGCTTCGGCAATCGCTTCGGCTTCAAGTTTTCGCCTTTCAAGAATCTCGTGCATGTATTCATCCAAGTCCTGGCTTTCATCGTCAAAGAGTTTGATGTTGCGGTAACGCTTCATGCCCGTACCTGCCGGAATCGGATGACCTATGATGATGTTTTCTTTCAAGCCGCGAAGGTAATCTGTCGATCCCGCGATCGCGGCGTTTGTAAGAACTTTTGTTGTTTCCTGGAAGCTCGCGGCTGAAAGGAACGAATCAATATTGAGCGACGCTTTTGTTATTCCCTGGAACATCGGCTGCGCGATTGCAGGCTGTCCGCCTTCCGCCATTACGCGGGTATTTTCTTCATGGAAACGGTACTTGTCAACAGACGAACCGTAGATAAATTTCGTATCTCCTACAAATCGAATCTCAACTTTACGCATCATCTGGCGGATAATAACACCGATATGTTTGTCATTTATTGATACGCCCTGCAGACGGTATACGTTTTGAATTTCATCCATCAGATAACGCTGCAGCTTTCCTTCGCCCAGAATATAAAGAACATCGTGCGGATTAATCGCGCCCTGGCAGAGAAGTTCGCCCGCTTCTACTGTATCGCCGTCGCGGACTAAAAGCCTTTTGCTCATCGGGATAAGGTGAGAGAACTCTCTTCCAAAATCATCTATAATGATTACTTTGCGTTTTCCTTTTACGTTATCCTTGAAAGCGACTTTCCCTGACACTTGCGCGAGAACCGCGGGACTCTTCGGCTTTCTGGCTTCGAAAAGTTCGCTGACACGCGGAAGACCGGAGGTAATATCCATCGCTTTCGCCGATTCTTTTAATGTTTTCGCGATCGTGCGTCCCGCGCGGATACGTTCCCCTTCTTCTACCTGAATGTAAGCGCCTGACGGTAGGAAGTACGACGCTACCTGATTATCATTTTCATCGACAATGAAGATGCGCGGCTGTTTGCTTTCATGCTGGAACTCTGTTATGCGCTTTTCAGTATTGCCCGTGTCTTCGTCAATTTCTTCTTTAAGAGTTGAGCCGAGAATAATATCTTCGTATTTGACGGTTCCGCTTGCTTCAGCGATAATCGGGTCGTTAAACGGATCGAAAGTCGCGATTGTTTTTTCAGCTTCTACAACAGTTCCTTTCTGCGCTTCAAAATCGGATCCGTTTCTTACTTCGATTTTTTGATCCTGTCCGATTAAATAGAGAGTCTCCGTATCTTTTGTTTTTAAAACAAGAGCGTACGCGATTTCCGAAGACGTAATTTCATCCGCGCCTCGTTTAATAATAACATCGCCGCGGTTAACTCTTTTGCCGTTTTGAACCGCCAGTTTGTCGCTGCGTTCAAGCTTATACTCTCTCATTACTTTATTGACAACCGCGTGACCTTTTCTTGCAAAGAGAAGATGACCGTTATCAAGCTGAATGTGCGTTCCGACTACGTCTCTTATGTACACAGGATACTTGAGCGTAATTCTGCTTTCTTCGCTGATCTTTGACGCGATACCGCCCGTATGGAATGTACGCATTGTAAGCTGCGTTCCGGGCTGACCGATGGACTGCGCCGCGATTGTGCCGACAGCTTCGCCGATATCGACTGTGCGGTTAGTTGCAAGATTGCGTCCGTAGCATTTTCTGCAGACGCCGTATTTTGCTTCACAGGTAAGAACCGTTCTAATCCTGATTGTTTCAACTCCGGCCGCGTCGATATCCTTCGCGATATCTTCAGTGATTTCTTCGTTAACGTCCACGATTAATTCGCCCGTTATTGGATGCTTGACGCGCTCGAGAGTGAACCTTCCGATTACGCGATCTTTTAACGGCTCTTTAATTTCTTCGCCTTCTTTAATCGCGGCGTATTCAATACCGTTGATTGTTCCGCAGTCGTCTTCATTAACAACCATATCCTGCGCGATGTCTACAAGGCGGCGCGTAAGATAACCGGCTTCAGCGGTTTTTAAAGCGGTGTCAGCAAGACCTTTGCGCGCTCCGTTAGTTGAAATAAAGAACTCGATAACCGAAAGCCCTTCTTTAAAGTTTGACCTGATCGGAAGCTCAATAATGTCGCCTGACGGTTTTGCCATAAGGCCGCGCATACCGGCAAGCTGGCTTATCTGCCCCTTGCTTCCGCGCGCTCCCGAATTTGCCATCATGTAAATTGAATTAAATCCGTCTCTGTCAGATTCAAGGGTTTTCATTGTCATGTTTGTAAGTTCGCTGTTTGTTTTTGTCCAAACCTGTACAATCTGGTTATAGCGCTCTTCATTTGTGATATGACCGTCGCGCCACTGTTTTTGAATTGATTCAACGTCTTTGTTCGCCTTATCTATCATTTCAGGTTTTTCTTTCGGGATGACAATATCATCAACGCCTATAGTAGCGCCGAAAATAGTCGAGTAACGGTAACCGGTTGATTTTATTGCGTCTAACATTTGAACAGTAACCCACGATCCTTTTTCCTTGAAAACATATTCAATAAGAGGACGAAGTTCCTTATCTTTAAGTTCGTAATTAATAAAGGGAATGTCAGAGGGAAGCTCTTCGTTAAACACAAGCCTTCCTGCCGAAGTTACAATCATTCCGTCAGCGTTTGGTTCAGTTTCATGTCCGAGTTTATCCCAGATTGGAAATTTAACCGGTCTTATCCTGACAGCCGCTTCCCAATCAAGCGCTTTTCTTTCAACAGCCATGAGCACTTCTTCAGCTGAGAAATAAAACGGGATAATTTCCCTCGCGTCCAAATCTTTTCCGGCTCTTTTTAAAGGTTTGTCAGAACCCGGACGTTTTGCGTTTGGTTTAATCCTTGTAAGGAAGTTGATTCCAAGAACCATATCCTGAGACGGGAATACAATTGTTTTACCGTTCGCCGGATTTAAAAGATTACGCGCGGAAAGCATAAGCGTCCAGCATTCCATCTGCGCGGCCTGCGTCAGCGGAACGTGAACCGCCATCTGGTCGCCGTCAAAGTCAGCGTTAAAAGCGTGGCAAACCAGCGGATGAAGTTTTATGGCTTTTCCTTCGACTAACACAGGTTCAAACGCCTGGATGCCAAGACGGTGAAGAGTCGGCGCGCGGTTTAACAGCACCGGATGTTCCTTTACAACTTCATCAAGGATTGCGAATACTTCAGGCGTCTCCTGTTCAACTAACATCTTTGCTTTTTTGATATTAAAGACAACGTCTTTGTCTACAAGTTTCTTCATTATAAACGGTTTGAATAATTCAAGCGCCATCTTGGTCGGGATACCGCACTGCCACATTCTTAGTTCAGGACCGACAGTAATTACAGAGCGTCCTGAATAGTCAACGCGTTTTCCAAGAAGATTCTGGCGGAAGCGTCCCTGCTTTCCTTTCAGCATATCGCTTATCGATTTCAGAGGCCTGTTGGACGAACCTTTAACGACTTTCTTTTTCTTTGAATTGTCGAATAACGCGTCAACAGCTTCCTGCAGCATTCGCTTTTCGTTGCGGATAATGATGTCAGGAGCGTTAAGAGCCTGAAGCCTTTTTAAGCGGTTGTTGCGGTTAATTACCCTGCGGTAGAGATCGTTAAGATCGCTTGTCGCGAAACGTCCGCCGTCAAGCTGTACCATAGGGCGGAGTTCAGGAGGAATAACAGGAATCACGTTCAGGATCATCCACTGCGGTTTATTATTTGAATTGCGGAAATTGTCGACGATGTCTATTCTCTTTAAAAGACGTTTATCGCTCTTTGCGCCTTTATCAATCATTTTCGCGCGCAGATCAGCCGCTTCTTTATCAAGGTCAAGATTTTCCAAAAGAATGCTTATCGCTTCGGCTCCCATGCCGGCTGTAAATCCGCCGCCGTAACGTTCCTGATTTTCGTAATATTCTTCTTCAGAGAGAAGATCGCCTTTCTTTAAATTTGTATCGCCTGAATCGATTACAATATATTTTTCATAGTAGAGAACCGATCTTAACTGGCTTGTCGGAAGATCGAGAAGAAGCCCCATTCTGCTTGGAACTGAACGGTAGTACCAAATGTGTGAAACAGGAGCGGCAAGTTCAATATGACCCATTCTTTCGCGTCTTACTTTAAAGTGGGTAACTTCAACGCCGCAGCGATCGCAGATAACGCCTTTGTAACGAATCGATTTGAATTTTCCGCAGTAACATTCCCATTCTTTAGTTGTTCCGAAAATTCGCTCGCAGAAAAGTCCTTCCTTTTCAGGACGCAAAGTACGGTAGTTAATTGTCTCCGGTTTCTTAACCTC
>JGI24695J34938_10001663_pt1 | contig 18477 bp, 15 predicted proteins | sample TergutCo191P3_FD_34938 | JGI IMG/M metagenome (IMG submission 34938)
GTTGGGATTTTCTTCATAATTTAATTCTTCTGGTAATACTCTTATTAATTTCTTATCAAGTGTCCATATTTTTGATTTACTTTTTATTCCATGCATTATTATTATTGAATCTATTAAACCAACACCATTATCTAATAATTTATTATTTTTTGATATATACCTGCTTTAATAATAATATCTCTATATTTTTTCTTAGGTAAATGTTCCCAATATTTTAAAATTATTTCTTCTTCTTTTTTATTTTTAACACCTTGTAATAATTCACCAAAAACACATTCTACAGCCAATATTTCTCCACTTTCCAATAATTTGCAAATTTTTGGAAAATAATTTTGATTATTTTTTAAATGTTCAATCCAAACTGATGTATCAAGTATTATCATAAATTTCGATTTATTTCCCTTATATTTTGTCCATTTTTAATTTCAATTGGATTTTNTATTATTTTTTTATTTAATTCCTTTATATTATAAATATCTACCCAGTCTTTTAANGCAATTGTTATAGCTTCAGTAATCGTTGAACTTCTGGTATATGCCTTAACATTATTTATTAATTCATCTGAAATTATTGCTGTTACTTTCATACGATTAAACATACGATATTCAATCGTATTTGTCAAGTACTTTTTAATATTTTTTCTTAATTGAGCGGTCTTTTTTTTGGTTACGCTCTATCATTCAGAAAAATAAATTTTAAATACATAGATAACGTCATTATTATACAAATATAACAATGTTAACTGACTGCGTCCGTATCGTATCCTTCCGGAAAAAAGATATACCTCTATACTTTGTTTGTAACAAGAAACTGATTTACCATTTTCCAGCAAACACGTATCAGGCAACCCAAGCTCCGGATGAGTTGTTATTCTTTCTTCAAGATGTTCAAAAAAAGTTTTCATTTCCGGTGAATTAGCAATTATCTCATTCTTTAATTCAAGCGTAGAAGGGTGATAAATCAAAGCCACTTTCGTCCAACTCCTTTATAACCGATTGAGCTTCAAAATGTTCTTCCTTAGTCCATGGTTCAGCGGCAACTTCAATGCAATAAATTGATTCTATAGGGATGACTTCACCCATTTTTGTATTTTCATACACAGCGTCATGCGTTATTTCCGATAACTTGCCGGCCTTTTTTGTTATTATATAGCCGGCCACATCTCTTATTATTTCGATAGCCTTTCTGTTTGGAAAAACGGAATAATCCGGATCTGTTATTGCGTAATGTGCCTTCTTTTCCTTACTGCCTATTCTTTCATGAGCAACTTTTATTTCGTTAAATTCCATTCTATAAAGCTCATTGTTGGCGTCATAATCAGGCACTGGCCCATACCAGTGTTTTATATATGTTATTCCTGTAAGGGTTTCCTTATAAAAGGAGTGATAGAGAGCGTCTACCATTATTAACCCTTTGCGTAATTGAACATTTCCAAGACCAGGCGCTGACTTTAATAATGTAAGAACTGTATTTTTTAGCAATTCTTTATTCATAAGCTATAACCTCTCTCTAATACATAAAGTATATCCTATTTCTTTGCTTTTTTATAGAGATAGCAAGGAAAACCCATGGCACCGGTAACTCCGCTTAAAAAAACTCGCTGTTTTTTCATATTTCAATCCTGAACCATGCGCGATCAGATCCTCTGCTAATGCTGATGTCTTTTCTGTATCCTATTTCAATATAATGAATTCCCGGCGTTGGAACTGTAATGGTAACAGTTCTAAAAGCATCCCCTGATATTCTTGCGTAATTATTTGTATATGATGCAGTACTGTTTAAATTGCCAATAAATGCAATATCATGACCCGATTCAGATGATACCCATAAGTGTATTGTTATAGTCGCATTTTCTCCTGTGCTTGTAAAATGAACCCGTGTTTTTGTTGTTTGATTATGAAAAATATTTGGTGAGCTTCGGCGGCCGTCGGATTGTAATGCCCAGGTCGTACCCGAAAAAGAAATACTGCTGATACTGCTGATACTGCCGACTCGCTGTTCCGGCGCTGCCGGCCTTTGTCCTGTTAAAAGAAAAACCACCTGAGGATCGCTTATATCTATACTTAGCGAGGAAGATCCTTCACGGACGGCTGTTTCAACATTAATTGCCGCTACCCTGAAACGGTAGGCATTGCCAATATCAACCAATGAACCTGTAACAACATATTGAGCGCCAAGCTGCTGCCCAACATTTCGTATCTGATCATCACTTACATCACCAGACCTTTGAATATTAAGTTCACTGCGAATAACATCGGTATACTGTCTTTCTATAATCTGAATTTTATTGCTTGCAGATATCGCTATAGCAAGTTCGTCAATAACATAATCAGAAAAAGCCTGCGCCGGAGAAGTAAAAGCTAAAACCGCCACTTTTACTCCCTGCGGAAGCCGCGCCTCAATTGCTCCCGAGGAAGATTGCACAGCTTGATCTAAAGATAAATTTTGAGCAAAAAGGCTGCTGCACATCAATAAAAATAAAATGATAAAAATATTTTTCACGATATTCTCCTTTAAAGTATAATATACCGCAAAGGAAGAATAACTGCATCACAAATCGAATCTGTAATAAAAATTTATACCTTCGCTCTTCTTAGCCTGACATTTTCAATGTCATGACTGAATAGTTCGCGAAGATCGTTTAATCCCAAAGCCATAAGAGCCATGCGATCAATACCGATGCCCCATGCAGCGACAGGTACGTCTATGCCAAGGCTTGCGGTTACTTCGGGGCGAAAAATGCCTGAGCCGCCGAGTTCAAACCAGCCAAGGACAGGATGTTTAATATGCACTTCGACAGACGGCTCTGTGAAGGGGAAATAACCGGGAACGTATTTAACTTCTTTTGCGCCCGCAACTTCTACGGCGAACATTTCGAGCATACCCAAAAGTGTGCGAAGGTTTACGTTTTCGCCTAACACAATTCCTTCAGTCTGGTAAAAATCCGGAAGGTGGGTTGCGTCTACGCGGTCGTAACGAAAACAGCGAGCAATGCCGAAATATTTACCGGGGACTTTTGCCGCCGGTAATTGTTTAGCAGATAACACTGTTCCCTGCGAACGCAGGATAAGGCGCTTTGTAAAATCGCGGTCGAAGCTGTAGTTCCAGCCGCGGCTGCCTGTTGTGCCGCCGTTCTCATGCGCGGACGCGACATTGGAAAGCCACGGTTCATCAATCGACTTTGCCCGCGCAACGCCGTCTTTGTTTACACCGGAAGGATCGGCAATACTGTATGCGTCATGAATATCGCGGGCGGAGTGGAACTGCGGCATAAAAAGAGCGTCCGAATTCCAAAACTCGGTTTCAACTAACGGGCCGTCGAATTCTTCAAAGCCAAGAGAAGCAAGTTTATCTTTTACGTTTTCTAAAAATTTTGCGTAGGGGTTGGATCGTCCCGGCGTTAGACGCACAGGCGGCGTTTTAACATTGTAAGAGCGGAATGTCTTTCCTTTCCAGCTGCCGTCTTCCAGCATTGCCTGGGTAAGAGAGCCAACTTCGTCACCTGTGATTCCTGCTTCTTTAAGAGCATCAGCGGCGGCGGCGGCAGGAACTGATCCGTCTTTCGCTGTTGCAAAGCCAAAAAAGACCGTTTCCCGGTCAATCTGGCGGAAAGGCGCATCGGCGGAACCGCGTTTTTTCGCAATGCCGGACATTGCGGCTTTTTCTGCTTCATTTAACGCTGTCTCAGAGACAGCGCAAGCCAGACCTTTTTCCAGCAAACCGCGAAGAATTGCAAAATGTTCAGGTGAAGGTTCCTTAGACATGATTACATTTTTATCGCCATCCATTGCGAGTATACCTGCTTTGGAAAGGCTGCCAAATGCGCTGCCGATGTCTTTATTATCAATATTAAGGGCTTTTGCAATGTCCGGCAGCTTTAATGCAGATGGTTTTGACTTCACAAGTCCCAGAATTCTCTCTTCCGGGCTGCCTTTTTCCTTCCATTCACGTCCAAGATCGGTTAATTCATAAAAAATTGCAGTTTCGCGGCGTATTTCGCTTATAAGACCCTTGCCCGAAAGCCAAGAAAGCGCCTGATTTCCGTTTCCGGGCTTAAAACACAAATCCTGCTCGACTTTTTCTATAGTAAGTTCATCATTTTTTTTGTAAAAAAGAAGAATTCGAACTTCCAGCGGGTGCAGATTTTTTACGATATTTTTTAAATCTAATGACATTTTAACCTCTTGGATATGATAAAATTATCAAATAAAAACCTACTGGTCAATATATTTATTTGTTATTTTAAATTAGGAGGGTTATTATGGTTGTTGAACAGGAGCTGGTTACATGGACCAGCAAATTATCATGCGGAGTTAAGATCATTGATGATCAGCACAGAGGTCTTGTGGATCTTGTTAACGATATGTTTAATCATGCCACCGGCAATGAAGCACAGGAACATAAATATTTTAGCAGGGTCATTCAGGAAGCGGTTAACTATGTTAAGGTTCACTTTGCGACAGAAGAGAAAATTATGATTGCGGCAAAATTTGCCGGTTTCGCCGGGCACAAAAAGGAGCATGATAATTTTATCCTTAAAGTTGTGGAGAACATCAAGGATTACGAAGCGGGAAAGAGGCTTACTCTTTCGTCTTTTACAAGGTTCCTTAGAGACTGGATTCTTTCCCATATTGCGATGATGGACAAACAATACTTTGAATATTTCAGAAAAATTGCCACTCGCAAGGAAGACGGAAAATTGAGTATTACTCTGGAAGATATAAAATGAGAAAGATAAAGGAATATTTGGGTATAAGGGCAAAGGCGATTATTTTCATAGTAACGCCGGTTATTATTAGTTTCTCTGTAATTTGCACAATTCTGTTTGTTACTTTATATAACTCTCATCAAAGAGTGGCTTTAGCGGAATTTCAAAATATCGTCAGAAAACACTCAGATAATTTCGAAAATAAAATTAACAACGCTATCGATTATTTATCTTTTGTCGCCAACATTCTGGAATTTCAGGTAAATGAAGGGCAAACCGATCGGGAAGCAATGCAAAAAATGATGTTCGAAATTTTTGAATCTCATCGCGGTATTGACGGTTCCAGCATTTATTTTGAACCTAATATGTACGATGGCAGAGACAACAGATACATCGGCACAAATTACGGCACTTTGTCTTCGGGAAGAATTAGTTTTTATTATTTCCGCGGCAGCAGCGAAATTATTTATAAAACAGAAGCGGAAGAAAATGAAATGGAATTTTCAAGATCGTACTATATTGATATAAAAACCGCAAATGTTCCGATTTACACAGATCCTATAGATTTTATTATAAACAACGAAGAAAGGTTCATGTTTATTATTCTTTACCCGCTGCACGGACCTAATGGCGAATTTATCGGTGCAATCACCGCAGATATTCATCTTAGCGATTTTTACGAACGGCTCCAGGCGGAAAAAATATACGAATCAGGTTATATAATTATCACTAATGACAGGGGCATAGTAATTTACAGCCCAAGGTATGAAGATATCGGCAAAACGCGCGAAGAAGCGGGTCTTAACCGCGCAGTTCCGCGTCCGCCGCCTGATTCTATCGATCGTTTAAACAGCGAAGATGAATTCGAAATTTTAACTGTTAAATCAATTTTTAACGATAAAGAAAGTCTTTTATCCAGAAAAGTTATTTTTATTCCCGATCTTAACAGCCGGTTCTATTTTACCGCTGTAGCTCCATTATCAGAAATAAACAAAGGCGGATCCTCTTTAATCCTGAGCATTACGCTAATTAGCATATTTGTCTTAATTTTAATCGCGCTTATTATTTATATATTTATAAACAAGTTAACAAAACCGTTAGCTGAATTTAAAGAGTGCGCGTATAAATTTTCCATTGGTGATTTCAGCGCGAGGGTAACAGGCGATTACACCGATGAGTTCGGCGTTTTAAAAGAAACTGTAAACCTTATGTCTGAACGCATCGAAGAACAAATGAAGGAATCAAAAACCACACTTAATATACTTCAATCAATATTAAACGGCATTGACGCGTTTATTTACGTTACCATTCCGGAAACAGGCGAAGTGCTTTTTATAAATGAGCAAATGAAAAAAATGTTCAATCTTAAAGGAGACGAAGGCGTAGGGCAGCGCTGTTATAAATTATTCAGAAATGATCAAAAAGATCGCTGCGCATTTTGCGCGTGTCATGAACTAAATAAAAACCCGGAAAAAATTGTCGTGTGGGAAGAACTTGTGCCCGAGCTAAATCGCGTTATTCGTCATACTGACTGTTATATAAACTGGCCTGGCGAGATTAAAGTCCACATGCAGCAGGGAATCGACATTACAGACATAAAAACCATAACGGAAGAAAAGATTAGAGCAGAAAACGAAGCGGCGGATCTTGCGCAGAAAAAAGCACATGCGGAAGAATCGTCGCGGATGAAGTCCGTCTTTCTTGCAAGCATGAGTCATGAAATAAGAACTCCTATGCACGGAATTATCGGGTTCTCTGAACTTGCCCTTGATGATAATATTTCGCAAAAAACCAAAGATTATTTATCAAAAATAAAAACAAGCGCAGAAAGCCTGTTAATGATCATTAACGATATTCTGGACGTTTCCAAAATTGAAGCCGGAAAAATCGAACTGGAAAAAATTCCGTTTGATATAAGCGAGGTTTTCAGGCTTTGCCGCTTAATTGCTTCTCCCAATGCCCAGGAAAAAGGATTGACGCTTTTCTGCTACGCAGAACCTTCCGTTGGAAGACTTTTATTGGGCGATCCAACAAGGCTTCGCCAGATTCTTCTTAACCTGCTTTCCAATTCCATTAAATTTACGAATAACGGCATGGTAAAACTGCTGGCTGCAATTGTCGAAAGTACGCCCTCTTCCATAAAAATGCACTTTGAAGTAAAAGACTCAGGCATTGGAATGACAGAAGATCAAATCGAGAAAGTTTTTCATCCTTTTACACAGGCCGATGACAGCACTACGCGCAAATACGGCGGCACGGGGCTTGGTCTTACAATTACAAAAAGTTTTGTTGAACTTATGGGCGGCGTTTTAAAAGTAGAAAGCAGCTACGGCGTTGGCAGTAAATTCAGCTTTGACCTGACATTTGAAGTAATCGAAGCCTCTTCTGTTCCTGCAACAATTGATATTTCTGTTAATCGCAACGAGAAGCCGGTATTTGACGGAGAAGTATTGGTTTGCGAAGATAATCTCCTTAACAAAGAGGTTATTACAGATCATCTTGCAAAGGTAGGATTAAGGGCAATAATTGCAGATAACGGAAAAATCGGCGTTGATCTTGTAAAGGAAAGAATAAAAACAGGACACAAATCGTTCGACTTAATTCTTATGGACATACATATGCCGGAAATGGACGGTCTTGAAGCGTCGAAAAAAATCATCGAAATGGGCAGCAGAGTGCCGATAATAGCGTTAACTGCGAATATTATGCCAAACGATAAAGAAACATACTACGCCTCGGGAATGATTGACTGCCTGCCAAAACCATTTGTCGCGCATGAATTATGGGCGTGTCTGCTTAAATATTTAACGCCCGTCAGCATGCTGGCAATAAACAAGGATGCGGCGGCTTTGGAAGAAGATCATCAGCGTCTTGAATTAATAAAAACGTTTGTAAAAAGCAATCAGTCAATACATAAAGATATAAGAACCGCTCTTGAGGCGGGAGATATCACGCTTGCGCATAGAATGGTACACACGTTAAAAAGCGTCGCTGCGCTGATCGGTAAAAATAAACTTTCAGAAACAGCAAAAATAATTGAACAATCGCTTTCTCTTGGAAGCGTAGATCAAATAAGTCAAGAAATGGAAAAACTGGAAATTGAACTAAACTCAACGCTGGAAGAGTGTAAGCGCTATATTGACTCATTCGCGGATAAAAAAACCGAACCTTCGGCTGGCGCATTTAACAGGGAAACCGCTTTAATGATGCTGGATAAGCTTGATCAACTTCTCGCTGCCGACGATTATGACAGCGTAACTCTTGTAAAAGAATTGGGTTTTATTCCAGAGACGGATATACTTTCTGAACAAGTTGAAAACATGAAATTTAAGCAAGCGCGTGAAACGCTTGCTGCCATAAGGCAAAAAATGGAGTTGTAATGAGCGTAAACCAAAAAATATTAATAGTTGATGATGAAAAAATGAATATAATGGCTCTGGCACAGTTTTTAAAACCGGGTTATGACATCATTGTAGCGACTGACGGCGCTACGGCGCTGGAGGCAGCCTCCAAACATATCCCGGATATAATTCTTCTTGATATATTGATGCCGGACATGAGCGGCTATGAAGTTTTAATTCAATTAAAAAATTCAACAGATACAATGAACATTCCGGTAATTTTTATTACGGGTTTAAACAATGTCTCAGACGAAGAAAAAGGTCTTTCCCTGGGCGCGGTGGATTATATAACAAAGCCTTTTAATCAAACCATTGTAAAGGCAAGAATCAAGGCGCAGTTAAATATGGCGCACTATATAAAAACAATCGAAAAATTATGCATGATGGACGCGCTTACAGGGCTGCCAAACAGACGCGGCTTTGACTCAAGAATAGACGTTGAATGGGGACGCGCCTTTAGGGAAAAAAAGCCATTGGGGCTAATAATGCTTGATATAGACAATTTTAAATCATTCAACGATACATTCGGACATCCTCAGGGTGATAGTCTGCTGCAGTCAATCGCGGAAATTTTAAGCAAAACATTGAATCGATCTTCGGATGTCGCGGTAAGGTGGGGCGGCGAAGAATTCTGCGTTTTACTGCCGGACACTGACCTAACCGGGACATTTAATATCGCAGAACAAATACGGACTAACGTAATGAATTTTAAGATTACCGGTCCTGCAGAATCATATTCATCTGTAACTGTCAGCCTTGGCGCCTGTTCTAAAATCCCGGGTGAAGGCGATACAGCAGCTGATTATTTGTCGGAAGCAGATAAATTGCTTTATACCGCGAAAAAAAACGGTAAAAACATGACATGTACCTCGGATTTTACACCCAATAACGGTAAAAAAGAATAAAATTCCTTGACCCTATCGCTGTTTTTATGTATTTTTTATATGTGAGGGATTATACCCAAAAAAAAGACAAAGAGATTTAGGTACCTGTAATGTCAAAACAAGAGACTCAAGAAGAAAAACCGCTTGAAAAAGAGCAGGTTGAAGAAAGTTCAGAAGCGCCTCAGGACAACAATGCTGAGGGGAATAGCTGCGCTAAACCACAGGAGCAGGAATCAAAACCTGCAGAGGCTGCGTCTGCGCCTGCTACACCGGAAGAAAAAATTGCCGAACTGGAAGCAAAGCTTGCTCAAACCCACGATCAGTTCCTGCGAAAAGCCGCAGATTTTGAGAACTTTCGTAAGCGTATGAATCAGGAAAAACAAAGCGCGATTGAGTTCGCCAACCAAAGCCTTCTTTTGGATATTATCCCGATAATCGACGACTTTGAACGCGCAATCCACGCCGGGGAAACTTCCACCGACTACACAAGCTTTCTGGAAGGCATTAAAATGATAGAAAAGCGCTTTATAAACCAGCTTGAAGCCAAGTGGGGACTTAAGCGCTTTAACGCAGCTGGCGCTCCTTTTGACCCTAATTTCCATGAAGCAATGTTTATGGAAAAATCAGGCGAGGTGACAGAAGCCACCGTGCAGGAAGATTTTGAAAAGGGCTATATGCTAAAGGATAGAGTAATCAGAGCGGCAAAAGTTAAGGTATTAATGCCTGAATAAATAAAAAAAAGAGGAGATATAATTAACACTTAGTGTTAATTTTCTATTAAAATCAGCGGCGATTCCGCCGCTTTATAAAGAGGAGTTAAAGATGGGAAAAATTATTGGTATCGATTTAGGAACGACAAACTCATGCGTTTCTGTTCTTGAGGGCGGAGAACCCATAGTTATTCAAAGTTCCGAGGGCGGACGAACTACCCCCTCTATTGTTGGTTTCACAAGTAAGGGAGAGAGGATTGTCGGCGCACCGGCAAAAAACCAGATGATCACAAATCCGGAAAACACGGTCTATTCGATCAAGCGTTTTATGGGACGCAAATATTCGGAAGTTGCAAACGAAATGACTCTGGTTCCTTACCATATTTCCGAACAGGGGAACGATGTCCGCGTAGACATCGACGGCAAGAAATATTCGCCGCAGGAAATATCGGCATTCATTCTTCAAAAGATGAAGAAAACCGCAGAGGACTACCTTGGCGAAGCTGTCACGGAAGCTGTCATCACTGTACCCGCGTATTTTAACGACGCGCAAAGACAGGCAACCAAGGACGCGGGAAAAATCGCCGGCCTTGATGTAAAACGCATCATAAATGAGCCGACTGCGGCGTCGCTTGCGTTTGGTTTTAATAAAGATTCAAAGAAAGACAAGATAATCGCCGTTTACGATTTAGGCGGCGGTACATTCGACGTTTCAATTCTTGAACTTGGCGACGGCGTTTTTGAAGTAAAAGCGACAAACGGCGACACCCACCTTGGCGGCGACGACTTTGACCGCCGTGTCATGGAATGGCTCATTGCAGAGTTTAAAAAGGACTCAGGCATTGATTTGGGTCAGGACAGAATGGCTCTCCAGCGGCTTCGCGAAGCCGCTGAAAAAGCAAAAATCGAGCTTTCGTCGATGCAGGCGTGCGAAATAAATCTTCCGTTTATTACCGCCGACCAGAGCGGTCCCAAGCACTTACAAAAATCGCTTACACGCGCAAAATTTGAACAGATGGTTGAAGACCTCCTTGAAAGATCTAAAGAACCTTGCAAAAAAGCTCTTTCGGACGCAGGACTTACAGCCGATCAAATTGACGAGGTTATTCTTGTCGGCGGTTCAACAAGAATCCCGGCAGTTCAGCAGATTGTAAAAGACCTTTTCAAAAAAGAGCCTAACAAGGGCGTTAACCCCGATGAAGCTGTTGCGGTTGGAGCCGCTATTCAGGGCGGTATTCTTGGCGGCGACGTAAAAGACGTGCTGCTCCTCGATGTTACTCCGCTCTCCCTGGGAATCGAAACCCTTGGCGGCGTTATGACTAAGCTCATTACCCGTAACACAACAATCCCAACGCGCAAGAGCCAAATCTTCTCGACAGCGGCCGACGGACAAACAGCCGTCTCCATTCATGTCCTGCAGGGTGAACGCGAAATGTCGGTACAAAACAGAACTCTTGGCCGCTTCGACCTTGTTGGTATCCCTCCCGCTCCGCGTGGAGTTCCGCAAGTCGAAGTAACTTTCGACATTGACGCAAACGGTATTGTACACGTAAGCGCAAAAGATCTCGGCACCGGCAAGGAGCAAAAAATCCGCATCGAAAGTTCAAGCGGCTTAAGCGACAGCGATATCGACCGCATGGTAAAGGAAGCGGAACTCCACGCAGAAGAAGATAAAAGAGAGCGCGAAAAAGCCGAAGTGCAGAATGAAGCCGACTCGATGATTTACGGTACAGAGAAAAACATAAAAGACCTTGGCGATAAAGTAAGCGCGGAAGATAAATCAAAGTGCGAGGAAGCCATCGCGGAATTACGCAAAGCCCTCGAAGGCGGCGACATTCAATCAATCAAGGACAAGACAGAAGCGCTTAAGCAGGTATCCTATAAAATCGCCGAAGAAATTTACAAGCAGCAAGGCGCTGCAGGCGGTCAGCCGGGCGCAGGTCCCGATATGGGCGGTTTTGATGCAAACTCAATGGGCGGCGGCGCACAGCAGCAGAATAACGACAATATCAAAGGCGCCGAAGATGCCGATTACGAAGTTGTAGACGATGATAAGAAATAGGAGGCATTGGTGTTAGCCGCGGGAAGTCAGACAAACGTCTGACTCCTGACCTCTGACCCCAAAATATAATGGCGAAACGTGATTACTACGAAGTACTTGGCGTACAAAAAAATTCCACGAAAGACGAGATAAAAAAGGCGTACCGGAAACTTGCGCTTCAGTATCATCCCGATAAAAATCCCGGCGATAAAAAAGCCGAAGAAAAATTCAAGGAAGCAACTGAAGCGTACGATGTCCTTGCCGATGAACAAAAAAAAGCTGCATACGATCAATTTGGTTTTGCAGGCGTTGAAGGCATGGGCGGCGGAGGCTTCGATGGAAGTAACTTCCGGGGCTTTGAGGATATTTTCGGCGAAGGCGGCTTTGGCAGCATCTTTGAAAATTTCTTCGGCGGCGGAGGCGGCTTCAGAAGAAGTCAGGGCGGCGTTCGCGGCGGCGCTAATCTTCGTTACGATGTCGAAATCCCGTTTAAGGATGCCGTTTTCGGCACAAAAGTAGAAATTCAATATTCGCATAATGAAACCTGCAAGACATGTAAGGGAGCCGGCACAGCGGACGGCTCAGGTAAAAAAACCTGTCCCACCTGCCGCGGCTCAGGACAGGTGCGGCACAGCCAGGGATTTTTCTCTGTGGCCACTACCTGCCACAGCTGTCACGGCGAAGGCTCGATAATCGAAAAACCCTGCAGCGACTGCGGCGGCTCCGGAACAAAAAAAGCAAAGCAAAAAATAGTTGTCACAATTCCTGCAGGTGTCGAAAACGGCAAACGTGTCGTAATTCCCAAACAGGGCGATGCAGGCCCTAACGGCGGACCTGCAGGCGACTTGTATGTCTTTATCAGGATAAAACCGCACGAATATTTTGAACGTCAGGGCAGCGACCTGTACTGCGCAGTTCCGGTATCTGTAACACAAGCTGCGCTGGGCGGCGATATACACGTATCAACATTGGATAACAAAACAATCAAGGTAAAAATCCCCGCAGGTACTCAAAATGGTAAACTTTTACGTATCCGCGACGAAGGCGTCCCCGTTGGAAATCAAAAAGGGAATCTATACATAAAACTTATGGTACAAATCCCGGAAAAGCTTTCCAGACGCGGGAAAGAGCTGCTTGAAGAACTCGCCAAAGTTGAAGGTCAGAACGACAATCCCAAGCCTATTCCGCTTTCACAGCTTGGGGAAGCCTAATTTTTTACTTTTTTAAAAGTTTTTTTAAAAATATTGGACATTCTCAGTGTAATTACGTCATTTATGTGCTTGACAGAGCGATAATTTAATCATTAGAATAACATTATTAAGAACATAATGTTCCTTTTAACAAATGTAGAATTAAGGAGAAAATGATGAAAAAACTATTTGTTTTGTTATTAACGATGATTCTTGCAGCAGGCGTTGCCTTTGCTCAGGAAGGAGAAGCGGCTCCTGCACAGACCGAAACACCTGCTCAAGCACAGGCGCAAGCTTCAGCTCAGACACAGGATCAGACTCAAACACCGCAAGCCGAAAGCGCACCCGCTGCGCCAACACGCCAAATTGAACGCATGAGCCTGGAAGTTACCATTGGTTTCCCGGTTCACTGGTCACATGGTACACATGATGTTCAATTTTATCCCAGCCATCCTGGTGTTGATGACACTGATCTTATTCCGATGGAAGATAGATTTGCTACAGCCAATACAGCGATTGGCATTGCATTAACATTTAATTTTAACAGATATGTAGGTTTTGTTCTTGACGCAGACTTTTTCTACGGCGTAAAATTACACGGTTTTTCAAATCCTGCATCTGATTATATCTCACTTTCAAGCGCAAATATCTTTTTAGGACCTGTATTCTATCTTTACAACAACAACACATTCAGGGTTCCCCTTATGGTAGGTTTGCATATGTTCTATTTCGCTGATGATGTCTGGGTTCCTGAACTTGGCGGCGTAACCGGTTCCAACAGTTTAATAGCTGGTCACTGGATGAACAGGGAAGAATTGCAGTTCGGTCTTGGTTTGGCTCTTGGTTTTCAATACCACTTTAACCGAAATATTTATATTTTTAGCCGCACCAATGTTTCTATAGATTTTGTCCGTATGCATTCAATCAAGGAAGTTGTTGATCGCAACGCTTCTGGTCTTGATTCTACCGATTATCGTGAAGCAAGTCACATTGATTTATTTACAAGCATTCACTGGACAGTTAAACCAACAATTGGCATCGGAGTTAAACTTAACTAGTTTTCATTTGTAATAAGCAAAAAACCGTCCGGGCTTTACGGACGGTTTTTTTATTGCCAGGTGATTTAATTATTTTTTCTTTTTCTTAACTGCGCCTTTTTTTACTTCAGTTTTTTTTGTAGTTGCTTTTTTTGACTGAGTCTTCTTTACTTCTGTTTTCGCTGCGGGAGTTTTCTTTACTGCCGTTTTTTTTACAGTTGCCGCGGTTTTCCCGGTTTCGCTTTTCTTCGCGGGAGTTTTTTTCACTGTTGTCTTTTTCGCAGGAACCTTTTTAGTACTGGGGTTTTTCGTACTCTTACTTTGATCCATGCTCTTTGCTTCTTTTTTAACCGCAGCTTTTTTCGCGCCGTTTTTCGCGGTCAATAAATCTATTAAAAGGTCAAAACGATATCCCGATTTTGCTTCTGCCTTTGTAAGCACATCGTAAATTGCGGCAACCCGTTCAATTCGTTCTTCGGCAGGTAATTCAACTGTGCCTTCCATCATAAAGAAGAGCGAAGAATAATAAAGCGCATCATTAAAACCTTCCTTGTTAAACCACGGAACATCATTAAAGAAATTGATTCCCAATATGCGCCTAAAGTCCTCATTAAGATAATTTTCTTCAATGATAAGCGCGGCAAATTCTGACGGAGTAATTTTTGCTCCTTTTTTGCCGAAAGCGTCCCATTCATGCTCGACGTTAGTGCGGCTAATAACCGCCTTGATAATGTCCGTTATGCGCCATGCCTCAGCGTCAGTTGCGCCAAAGCGGACAAATATTTGCCGTAACTTGCGTCCCAGATCCCAGTGATCAAAAGCAAGAGACGCGGCATGAGCGCCGGTTGCCTCTTTACCGATTACCAATCGCAGAAGAGAAACAACACCGTAACCGATTGTGACAGCATGAAGCATTTGCCTTTCTGCCATGCATTTTTTAATGCGCTCAAGCAGCGGTAATTTTGATTTTTTAAGCGCATTTGAAATATCTTTTAGCCTGTTTATAAACGTCTCAAACTCTTTCCATATTGCGTCTCTGCTAACGGGCGTAAATTTTAACTCTGCATTTTTAGCATCTATCCCGGTCACGGGTTGCGGAGCAATCCATGGATCCCATGAACCGTTTGCGCCTTTAATAAAATGCACCGCTGTTTTTATAAATTCTTCAACAGGCATTTTAAACGAATCAGCAAATGATTTTTTATTTATGGAAGTTTTTAAATCGATTATAAAGTTTTCTTTTAAAAGTTCCATGAAGCGATAATACAACTCGCCAAGGAAAATATCCTTGACTGCCGCATACGGACAAGGTACGCCGCCGCCGTTTAAATCGTTGTGCAAACGAGCCCAGCGTCCTTTCGCGTCATCTTCAACTTCGTGAAGATCAAGATATGCCTGCGTTTCGTATCCTTTAAGACCAACAAAGAAACCGTTTTCGCTGATTGCCTTTGAAGAACGGATAAACCACAGATTCGATTTTTGTTCGCGAAGAAGCGTGAAGTAATTACTTTCGCCGTGAATTGCAAGCGCTTCGCTTAAATTGTCACGCCGTGTTCCGCCTTCGCACGGAACAGCCGGGTCGCTCGCTTTGATCCAACCCGATGTTTCATAATACGAGTTGTTGTAAAAAATAAGCGCCTTTTCATCGCGGCCGTTAATCCATGCGCGGTTTGTGTAAGCAAAAACATTTTCGTTTACAGAACCGCCGTCGCAATAAAGGTCGTAAAGCCTGAACTGGACACTGCCCGAGAAAAGAGCGCGCCGTTTCATCAGCGGGAAAATTTCATGCTCATGACGGCCGATCAAATAGCCGTCAGGTTTTTCATCTTTATAAGCGCGGCGGTACTCCATGCCGTATTTTTCTTCGAACCCTTCGATTTGTCCGTGACCAAACATCGGCAGGCCCGGCATTGTAACAAGCAGCGTACAGATACCAAAATATTTATCGCCTTTGCCGAATTGCGCGACGGCGGTTTCTTCGTCGGGGTTATTCATAAAGTTGACGAAACGTTTTAAAATCTCAGGGTCAAACTCCATGGTGTTTTTAATTGTTGCGCGGTATTTCGAGTTTTCTTCATTTTTAAGCATGTTCATAAACGCCGAATTGTAAACGCGGTGCATACCGAGCGTGCGTACAAAATATCCTTCCATCATCCAGAAAGCTTCGGCAAGCAGAAGAGTGTTGGGCGCTTCCGCCGCGCAGCGATCAACGACTTCGCGCCAGAACTCATTTGGAATACGGCGGTTAAATTCTTCAGTTGTGATTGAATGTTCCGCGCGGCTAGCAATTGCACCGCCCGAGCCTGGCGCGGGAAACCAGAGCCGCTGAATATGACGCTTGGCAAGCGTCATGGCGGCATCGAAGCGCACAATTGAGAACTGCTGGCATACGCCGATTATTGTGCGAATGACGGCTTCACGCGCTTCGGGGTTAAGGAAGTCAATTTGCGCGGTGTCGTTCCACGGCATCGAAGTGCCGTCGTTGCCGTGGTAAATGTAGCGCGTATCGCCTGTGCGGTTGTCGATTCTTTTAAAAACGACCGCTGCGTCACTGCGCGAAAAATAATGTTCTTCGATTTGTACGGTTATATCGCCTCTGCCTGAAAGATTGCCGCAGTTGTAATTGTACGTCGGAAACGGCGGATAGGGCAGCTGTAAAAATCTGTCCGGGTGTTCAATCATCCATTTACTGTCGATGCCTGTGTGGTTTGGAACCATGTCGGAACCAAGGCGGATTCCGCGGTGCATGCAGCGTTCGCGTAAATTGCAAAGCGCGCCCCAGCCGCCAAGTTCTCCCGCGATATCGTAATCGTGCAAACTGTATGCCGATGCTGCAGCTTCGGGATTTCCCGTCCACTGCTTGATTGTTTTGCTTGCCTGACTTCTTTCCCAAACGCCGATCAGCCACAACCCTGTAAATCCCCGGTTTGCAAGTTCATCCAGTTCTTCATCGGGAACTTGATCCAGTCGTGTTATTTCTCTGCCGTATTTTTGCGACATCTGAAAAAGCCAGACAAGCGTACTTTTTGCCATCAACACGGTTTTCGGCATCCAGTCCTGATCAGGACTAAAACGTTCATATTCATCGAGACCTGCAAATGTTAAAACTTCACTGGGTCCGGAACCCATAAAACCGGGTTTATTTTCTTCTTTTATAACATCAAGACTCATGAGAAGACGAGCCATGAATTTAGAAATTAAAAGCCCCCAATGTTTTCGCATGTATTCAAGCTGACCAAGGAGAGAGTCCGGGCAGGCAATTGCGGGCGAACGAAGGAAATCCCACAGATTCATTCCGTCAGGGCCGAAGGGAGGCATGTCCTTCAAATGTTCTTTTAGCTCCTCAATTGCGTTAGGATAAATTGTGGTCTTTGCAAGAATTGTGTCATCAAACATGAACTTGAACGGCTTAAACGCAGGATTGAGATTCGCAATAGAAAGGAGCATTGTCTCTTCGATGGAAAGAGCGCGGCAGCTTTCAGGACGTCCCGAAGGACCATAATCTTCCTTACTTTTTAAGTACTGCTCGATGCTTTTTTCACCCTTGTATACAGGCCGCGGCGGAAACTGATTGCTAAAGGAGTTTAATAATCCGCCGGTTTGCTTTTCACCAAGGTTTGTATCTAGCCTGTCGAGAGCTGTTTCAAAAACATCGCCCTGAACCTCTTCGCGGTATAGGGAAACAACATAGTGGAGAATTTCGTCGATTAAACCCATCGCATAAAGATTACCGGCTTTTATAAAACGCTCGGGATGAGCGGGATCTTGTCTTTGATTGATTTTATTCGCAAGTTCACGGCATTGTTTAACGTCGGCAAGAACTACATTCCCGGTCAGCGAAAAAAGGCTGTCTTTTAATTCGTATTCTTTGCGAACATTGCTGTTTATATGAAATTCCATGAGAGCTTTACGGCTTCTCGCCCATGACGATTTACCATTTTTTTCCAGTTTAGTGAGTGTGATTGGAAATTTTTCCATGGAAGCTCCTTTACCGACTACAACATTATAGTACATTTTAATATGAGTGTCACGAAAAAAAGGCAGCTGACGCAGTGATTGGCATTTTATCTACAACTTGTACACAGGAAAATTTATCATTTGTGGAAAAAATGTTTATAAGTTCTCATTACTTGACATCAACAGACTAGTCTATTAAACTAGTTTATAAGAGGTATTTATGCTTTCACAAGAAATTGGGGCTTTTGAAGCCAAAACTCATTTTTCACGAATATTGGAAAAAGTTGAAAACGGTGATGATTTTATCATTACCAAGAGAGGGAAACCTGTAGCAAAAATTATTCCGTTTACACAGGAAAAACAAATGACGCGAAAAGAAGCAATTGAAGCAATGATTGAAATGAGGAAATTATACAGAGGCAATCCCGGTGATGACAATATAAAAGACTTAATAAACGAAGGGAGGAGATATTGATCTACGTATACGATGCATCATATATCTGTGCGTTAATTATCCCGGATGAAAGCAGCGCAACTATTGACAACCAA
>JGI24695J34938_10001664_pt1 | contig 18461 bp, 12 predicted proteins | sample TergutCo191P3_FD_34938 | JGI IMG/M metagenome (IMG submission 34938)
TGCGATACGCGTCGCGAGGAAGCGGGCTTCTTTTGGATCGCCCCTCCAGTACCTGCGCACATTGTCGCGGTACTTATCGTTCCACTCAGCCCATCTGCCGCCGGGGAACCAGCCGACCTGATACGCGCCTCCCGCGTCCCACGCCTCCGCGATAATTTTTGTCGAACTTAAAATAGGGTCTTCTGCAATCTGTTCAAGAGTCGGTGGATTCTCCATAATCCTCCCGGATTGATCGCGTCCAAGTATCGATCCCAAATCAAAGCGGAATCCGTCGACATGCATCTCTGTTACCCAATAGCGCAGGCAGTCCATGATAAATGTGCGCACAACCGGATGATTGCAATTTACCGTGTTTCCGCAGCCTGAATAATTTTGATAGAAACGCCTGTTCTCGTTTAAAATATAATAGATGGAATTGTCCAATCCCCTGAAACAGAAAGTCGGTCCCTGCTCGTTTCCTTCCGCGGTATGATTGAACACAATATCAAGAATTACTTCGATTCCGGCTTTATGAAGCTCCCTTACCATTTCTTTGAATTCATTAACCTGTCCGCCGGGATTTTTATCAGCGGCATAAGAACCTTTCGGAGCGAAAAACGCGACTGTGGAATAGCCCCAGTAGTTGGTAAGTTTTTTTTTCGTGCGCGGAGATTTGCGGATAATTTCGTTTTCGTTGAATTCCTGAACAGGAAGAAGTTCAAGGCTCGTCACGCCCAAGTCTTTAAGGAAAGGTATTTTTTCGATGATCCCGCGGTATGTTCCCGGATGCTCTACTCCGGAATTCGGATGAGCGGTTAAACCTTTTACATGCATTTCATAAATCACGCTGAAACGCAGAGGATAATTTATAGGGGTATCTCCCTGCCAGTCAAAATAATCGTCAATGACGATACACCGCGGCTGATGAGCGACATCATCATCATAAGAATAAGTGAGGTCTCGTCCCGGTTTATCGGGATCGTAACCGGAACATTTGCCGAAATCCCACCCGCTGACATCTGTCATCGCTTTGGCGTAAGGATCGATCAATGTTTTATGCGGATTAAAACGCAAACCCTTTTCGGGGAAATAAGGACCGTCGGCGCGGAACAGATAAATTGTGCCAGCCTTCAGACCTTTAATAAAACAGTGCCAGATATTTCCGGTTTTATGTCCTTTCTTGTTGAGCGGGATTTCCAGCCATGGACAGCTTGGTTCATGAGATTCAAAAAGGATGAGAGTAATAGCAGATGCGTTTCTGGAAAAAATAGCAAAATTTACGCCGTCATGGGTTAATGTTGCACCAAGAGGCATAGCTTTCCCTGTTTCTGCCACAAGGTTGCAAAGAATCATAGACTAATTATAGTATAGAAATTGAAGAAAAGGAAGTGAATGATTTTTACTTGATATATCTTTAACTGTATGGTACAATGGTTTCATTAAATTATATTAAGGAGATTTGTATGAAGAAATTGGGAATTATGTTCACAATTATCGCTATTTTAGCGATGGTTACACTGGCTGCGTGCGGCAGTACAGGCGGCGGCGGCGCAACAGCAAGACCGGCAGCGTTTAATGATCTGCCGCCTCCCCCTGCGGGAACAGAAAGGCTCTTTCTTGCAAACGCTGGTCAAGCGATTTTTAAGTTTGAACTGCCTGCGGGACAGACATGGGGAAATTACAATAAGATGACAGCTGAGTTCATGGTAGATGATGAAAATATCACAAAATCATTACGTTCAGGCTGCGTCCGCCTTTATGGCTCCTACAAGGAAGAACACTTCAAACCGGACAGCGGAAGAGTAACCATCAGCCTTAGCAGTGACGCAATGTTTGCGAACATGATCATTGATAATAACTCAACAAACTGGGCAGGTCTTGGCGCAGTAGCCAATCAATGGTTTACATATGAATACAACATCACAGGTTCAAGAGCTCACGGACAGTACAACAGAGCAAACCTCCCTGCCGCAAGCGCAACGGGACCGTTCTATTTCGCACTAGGCTTAACATCTCAGGATGAAGGAAGACGCAGCGGAATTATTTCGCTTGTAAAAAATGTTACATTACATCATGCCACAAACCCGTCGTTGAATGTTGTTTCAACAGGTTCAGGTTTTGAAGAAATCGCTTCAGCCGCGTACTATATCGCGGATGTTCAGCGCATGAAAGGCGAATAATTAATCGTCAACAGACTGATTAATCAGCAATCGAGGGCAATCATCAAAGTGGTTGCCCTCTTTTTTTGATACCTTGACAATTCAATAATAACCGGAATAAACTGCTTTGGAGATTTTAAAAGGAAGCGGAGTTAAAATCCCCTAAAAACACGGGAGGGGTAGATGTTCTCATCAATAATAAAGAGGGATGGAAGAACTCAGGGGTTTCATGAAAGCAAGATAACTGACGCGATTGTTAAGTGCCTTCAGGCTGTCGGAGAGGAAGACAGGCAGCGCGCGGTTGAATTAATGCTTGAAGTTATTAAAAAAATAAAAAGTCAATATAAAGATGATAATTTTACCGTCGAAAATGTTCAGGATATTGTAGAAACTGTTTTAATTGAACAAGGACTCGCAAAAGCCGCCAAGGCGTATATTCTTTACCGCGAAAACCGTTCAAGATTGAGGGAAGCGCGCAGCGAATTGATGAACGCGGTTTCGGAAATTTTGCAGGAAACAAACCGTGACAACGCGAATGTCGGGAACTCTCCGTCGGCGAAAGTTTTGCAGATATCCGAAATTGCGTCAAAAAATTATTATTTAAAAAGGGTCCTCCCGGAAAAAGAAGCCAGCGCTCATATAAATGGCGATATTTATATTCACGATTTGTCATGGTACGGAAAAACTTTAACTTGTCTTCAGATTCCTCTTGATAAACTGCTTCGCGCCGGTTTTAACAACGGACACGGTTATATCCGCTCTCCTAAGGGAATAAAAACAGCGGCATCACTTGCGGCGATTATTTTACAGAGCAATCAAAACGATATGCACGGCGGACAGTCATTCGCGTTTTTTGACAGAGACATGGCTGTCTATGTTGAACTTGAAAAAGAAAAACAGGAGCAGCTTATCCGCCAAAACCTTGACGATCTTGACTTGGCCGCGTCCGCTGATGAAGAGAAAATAAAAAAACTTATTTACGAACGCACAAAAGAAGAAACCTTTCAGGCGATGGAAGGATTTATCTACAATTTGAATACGATGCATTCAAGAGCCGGAGCCCAGGTTCCTTTTTCCAGCATCAACTTTGGAACCGATACGACAGAAGCGGGCAGAATAGTTTCCGAGTGTTTTTTACTCGCTTACGAAAAGGGTTTGGGAAAAGGAGAGTCGCCTTTGTTCCCGAATGTTTGTTTTAAAATTAAGGAAGACGTTAATTTTGAAGAGGGCGATCCAAATTACGATTTGTTTCAATTAAGCATGCGCGTAGCGTGCAAACGCCTCTTCCCTACTTTTTCATTTCAGGATTCAAGTTTTAATAAACCATTCCGCGATGAAGAAGTCGCTTACATGGGCTGCAGAACGCGCGTTATCGGCAACTGTAACGGTCCTGAGGTAACCAATTCAAGAGGAAATCTTTCTTTTACAACAATAAATCTTCCGCGTCTTGGCATCCGCGCGGAGAAAGACATCTCGCTTTTCTGGAAATACCTTGATGAAATTTTTGACACCTGCGTTGAGCAGCTGTTAACCCGTTACGATGTGCAGAAAAAATTAAAAGTGAAAGATTTCCCGTTTTTGATGGGACAAAAACTTTATCTTGGCAGCGAGGATTTGTCTCCCAATGACACAATAGAAAAAGCAATCAGGCATGGAACTCTCAGCATAGGTTTTATCGGGCTTGCTGAATGTCTTGTCTCGCTTATGGGTAAACATCACGGCGAGAGCGCGGAAGCTCAAGCTCTGGGAATCGCGATAATAAGCCACATGAGGCGAAGATGCGATGAAGCGTCTAAAAAATACAATTTAAATTTTTCACTGCTCGCTACTCCCGCGGAACAGCTAAGCGGAAAGTTCACAAAGATTGACACTGAGCGTTACGGTGAAGTTTCCGGCGTAACCGATAAAGAATGGTATACAAATTCTTTTCATGTGCCTGTTGAATATAAAATAAACGCACTGAAAAAAATCGAAATTGAAGGCGCTTATCACAAATACTGCAACGCAGGGCACATTTCTTACATTGAACTGCAATCCGCTCCTCAAAATAACACAGCAGGTTTTGAATCGCTTGTCAGGGNAATGGCTGAAGCTGACATGGGTTACGCTGCGATAAATTTTCCTGTCGATGTCTGCTGTGACTGCGGATTAAACGGCGTCATTCAGGAAGACATCTGCCCGAAATGCAATGGAAAAAATATAAGCCGCGTGCGCAGAATCACAGGATATTTATCAACGCTGGATCGATTTAACGACAGCAAACTCGCGGAAATCCGCCATCGTCAGGTTCATGAAAAAGCAAATTAATGTTACAATGCGTTCATGAGTAAACAATGTCTGCGTTTGTCAGGAATTACGCAGGAAAGCCTTGTTGACGGTCCGGGACTGCGGTTTGTAATTTTTACGCAGGGCTGTCTGCACCGCTGCCCTGAATGTCATAACCCTACAAGCTGGGACATCGAAGGCGGAAAAGAATTTTTAGTTAAAGAAATTATCCGCATGATTAAAAAATTAAAAAAAACGCGCGAACCTTCTAAGCGCCGCGCCGCAAAAATTCAAGGCATAACTTTCTCGGGCGGAGAACCGTTTCTTCACGCTGAAGAACTTTCACAGGCTGCGCTCGCCGCTCGTCAATCAGGCTTTGACGTAGTCACATACACAGGCTACACATACGAAGAATTAAAAGAACTGGAAAAAACAGACAGCGGCATAACTACACTGTTACGTGCAACTGACTTGTTGATTGACGGAAGATATATTCACGAAAAACGCTCTGTGGATCTGCCTTTCCGCGGCTCGTCAAATCAGCGGATAATAGACATTGCAAAGACGCTGGAGAGCGGGAAAATAGCTGTTTGGGAGAAACATCCGGTTTAATTAAAGCAGTTTGTCAATAATGTGTCCGCATTATTGATAAACTACTAATTAAACAATTCTATAAAACTTTTAATAGTATTCAATCCGTCGCTGAAATTTAAAGCTGTTTCGTTTAACTTTTGAGGGGTATTTAACACCTGATACGATACGCTTTCTCCTGTTACGCACCATCTGGCAAAATGTTCGCAATTATTTAAAGCCAGATTGTATCCTTTTTCTCCAATCCTTGATCTTGCTCTTTGAATAATTTCCTGTTCAGAAAATTTATATTCAATGTTATTATCTATCTGCAGCGCTCTGCCGTTAAGGAATTTTTCTAATGTCGTTTCGTAAATAAATGAATTTCCAAAGACTTCAGGCAAATTGATGATACTAATTTCCTGCCCTTCAGGAGGAGCAAAATGAACGACTTTTCCGTTCCCAATATACACTCCATAATGCTGATAAGCGTTAAGCCCGGCAAAATAATTATCAACAAATAAAACATTCCCGATTTTTAATCTATTATACAGATAATTAAACGGATTTTTTATAATTTCAATTTTATTATTTTGATTTTCAATCATCCTGTCATATAACTGCTGCCGTAAAATGGAATCATTCAAAGCTCTCTGCGTCTGTAAAGTCAGATAATCAAACATTAAGTTTCCCAAAAAACTAAAACCGGATACTATTTTTATTGAAGTCATCGCGGCACCGAGCGCGGCGTCATTATCAACTTTATAATCCTGATAAAAGAAATAATTAGCGTTATCAAGCGCTCCAAATACATTTTCAAAATAAATTACAATATCCTTTGTTAAAATATCGATAAACATCTCTTTAGTTAAAGTATCAGAATTATTTTGCTTATGATTAACTGTGAAATGTTCCAATGTATTAAAATAATCATCCGATAATTCTTCTATAATGCTATAAATAACAGACATATCATTTTTAACAACATGATTAATGCCTGCGTTTCTATTCATTATTCTGTTAAAATTTTCGTCAAAATATCTTTCTTCAGAAGATTTTTCGCCGGTAAAAAATCCTATTACGTTTTTTATTTTTTTTCCGATATCAGTAAAATACGAATAATACCATTCAATATAATCATTAATATTTTTTGAATATATTTCTGTTTGATAATTTACGCCGTTTATTAAAATATTTTTTATATTAATTAAAAGATGCGCAGAAACAATCTCCATTGAATTCTGCAGTTTATTAAACGCGGCGAGATTGTAATTTTTACCGTCAATTTCAATTACCGGAGCACTAAAATGCGAGACATTCTGCAATTCCAATAAAGAAATTTCTATATCATCATTATTTACAAAAGTTTTAAATTCATTACTGCTCAAACAATTATCAATGTAATTAATATAACCGGCGGTTTTTTTATTAATGATGTCAGCGGCGATTCCTTCATATTGACTGCTAATTTCCGCGTTTTTTCTGTTTGAATCATTATTTATTATAGGAAGTATTATAAAAAATGCCGCCAGGATTAGCGCAATTGACAGTAAAACTGAACATATAATTACATTTTTATCCAACATATATTTCCTGCGTATTTTAATTATATCATAAATAATATTTTAATTATAGTTCTTGACAAAAACATTTATTCACGATAAACTGTTCTTGTATATTTCAAAGGAAGTGAGGTGCGCGGTTCTTTAGAAACGCAAATCCCCCGCTAACCCGTAACTGTAATTGGGAAGATTCCGTCGGTAACGACCACTGTCTGACCGCCTGACCGCTAAAATTCTAGCGGTCATGTGGTTAAATGGGAAGGTCGACGGGAAAATTGCCTGACCATTAAAATTTTAATGGTCAGACGGGCCCATAAGTCAGGAAACTTTGGTATGCATCGTTTTCTTATGAAAACGAACATTTTTTCAAGGTTCGAGGAAAAGCCTGTGAAAAGCCGTCGATGTTTACATCGCATTAACCTGTCTGGAATTTTTTTCTCGTCATTAATGTAATACGGTCTTTCTCCCTGATCGTTTGGATTAAATGATCAGATTCGTCTTTTCTCCGGCAAGGAGAGTTTTATGAATTTGTTTAAGAGGTTTGTTAAACACAAAAGTTGTTTTACAGTTTCTGCGCTGATCTTGCTGCTTGGCGCGATGTTTATTTCGTGTACCGAACCGGAAGGCATTATATTCAATAACAACAACGCCCAGCAGCCAAGTATCAGCGCGCAGCCCGCAGGCGGTTTCTGGAATGTATATCCGGAAGATAATGATACGTTTGATTTAACAGTAACAGCCGATGTTTCAGACGGCGGAGATCTTAAATATCAATGGTATTCAAACACAAGTAACAGCGCAAACGGAAGCGTTGCAATCACTTCAGGCGGCACAAACAAGACACTCTCTCTTAGCAAAGACGAATTCAAAGAAAACGGTCCTCGCTATTTTTATGTTATTGTGACAAACACAAACAACGATGTCAGCGGAATAAAAACCGCATCAGTAACCAGCGATGTTGCCGAAGTTACCGTTGTTGGCAATCCCGATGATGATTATACAACCAGCGTAATGCCGGAAGAATTAAAAGGAACATGGACTTATGACTGGGGCGGAGGGTACATAGAAAAATATATTGTTGATGAAATAACTTTTACATCTGAATACACTTACGCGGGAACTATCGCCGGACATCGCAGTAACAGCAGCGGCGAAGGATATATCACTATAAAATTTACAGAGAACTTCGGGTACATTGACTCTGAAAATAAATTCTATGTGATTCATTATAAAGATCTTTCAATATCGGAAGTAACTCTTGCAGGCGCATGGTTAGGCGCTGATCCTGATTTTGAGTATGGTGTTGGACCTGGCGGCAAAGCAACACAAGCGGAAGCCGAAGCAACTATGACAGTTTCATCCGGATATTTTGGAATGTACAGCATTCTAAATAAAGAAGGGTACACTAATGCCGCTCATCCTCATATTTCCGCTCAGCCTTCAAGCGGCAGTTGGAATGCAAACAGCGCCAATACTTTTAATCTGACAGTTTCAGCTAACATTTCTGACGAAGGAACTCTCAGCTACCAATGGTACAGCAACACAAGCGCAAGCAACTCAGGCGGAAAAGTAATCGCAGCAGGCGGTACCGGCGCTTCTCTCACTCTTAACAAAGTGAATTACTCAGAAAACGGAACTTACTATTTCTATGTAGTAGTAACAAACACAAACGATGAAGTCAATGGAAATAAAACCGCAAGCGTAACAAGTAATGTTGCCACAGTTACAGTAAGCGGAAATAGCGCAGTTGCGCAAGATTTCAAATTCCCAGCAGAATGGATTGGCGAATGGTTCCCTGATAACTACATGGACTTATTCCTTTTCACAGCACCCAATATATTAGCAAATTATTTTCTTGACTGGGGAATGGGTAATAACCCTGACTATGTAGACACACTCATTGAATCAGACTGGGTTTATTTCTATGAAATAGAAGTCCTTGATATGGCGCAGGATGGAGATGAAATCGTGCTTTGCGGCAAATTCAGCAAGTTAGGTGAATATTTTACAGCAAGCGGAAGCGGAGAATATTCTGCAATATATATTAATAAAATGAAAGAAAATGAAATGGAAATACTACTTATTTCAAAAGATGATTGGTCAACACCAATGTATGAAACGCTGGAAGCAGCAAAGGCAGCTTTACCTCTTGATGCCAGTTTTAGAAATAAATATATTAATGAAAGCGTAGTTCTATCGTACACTAAAAACTAGTAATAGGTATTTCTTATACAGCAGGGAAATGTCTTCCTGCTGTATGTTAGCTGATAAGGAGTTGTTATGTTTTTGTTTTTGCGAAAAACGGCGTTGACTTTATTAACACTAGTTTTACTGACAGGCGCGTTATATATCTCGTGCGAACAGCCTTTTAAAAATGAAATCCCGCGGATAACTGTAGAAATAACTTCAGCGGCAGACATGGCAAAAATCGGCAGAGAAAACACTCATCCGCTTAACGCGGCGTATTTCCTTATGAACAATATAACTCTCGAAAACTGGACGCCTGCGGACAAACCTTTCAGCGGCACATTCAACGGAAACGGAAAAACAATTACGCTGAAAGGAAATGCAGGTCTTGCGGGAAACAGTTCGATTATTGCGAATGACAACAGTCCCGCAGGTTCTGACAACGCGTTTTTTGGCATCTTCAGTTCAATAAAAGGCGATTCCGTTTCCGCAAAAGCAGAAGTAAAAAATTTAAAAATACACGCTGATAATCTTACTATAAACACAACAGAAGGAGCGTCCGTAGGGTTAATTGCCGGTTATGTGCAAACAGCAATTATCGAAAACATTACCTTATCCGGATCGTTAAAAGCAGAATCAACTAAAACAATATATGTAGGCGGCATTACCGGGATTTTAATGGGAGATTGTCCTGCCGCATGGGTTTCGGGATCCAATTTTATAACAAATTCAGGTTTCGTTCCCGTCGAAACATTTATTAAAAATGTTACAAGTTCAATGTCGATTGACGTTACACCGGGAAGCGGCAGCGTTTTGGTAACTCAGAATGCAAACGCGTTTTCATTTATCGGAGGCATAGCCGGCTTTTTAAAAAAAGCCGCCGGTATTCAAAATTGTCATAACACCGCTTCTGTAAAAGGCGTTAGCACAACATCGGGTTCGCAAGTGATAACAGGCGGAATTCTAGGCGGCAGTTTTTACGCGTTCACCGATCATTTTTCGGGTTATATAATTGACTGCTCCTCTAAAGGAGACATTACATCGGGAGCAATGGGATCATGGCCCATGGCAGGCGGCATAGCAGGACTCCTCTGCGGCGGCGATGGAATCAAAGAAAATTCCACACGCATAGAAAGATGTTATGCGACAGGAAAAATAACGCACGAACTTACAACAGATCCCGCTAACGCTAACCAATGGCCGTATATAGGCGGCATCACAGGTTATGCATATAACGGCGCATGGATTTCTCAATCTTATTTTGACGGCGAAGTTTTTTGCAGTAAAAGAAATGATTACACAGGCGGCATAGCGGGATACAGCTCTTATGCAACTAACGGCAGCAATACAAAAGTCTGCGTCATAGAAGATTGCTGGTCAGACGGTAAAGTAACGGGATATAACAACGCAGGCGGCATTGTCGGACAAAATCAGCAATTTACGATTCTGCGGCGCTGTTATTCAAGAATGGAAGTTTCTGTCACTAACGGAGAAACAAACACAGCGTCACAGTGGGGCATAGGCGGCATCGCTGGCTCACATTCAAGCACGGTTCCCGAAGCAATGCTTTCCTGCGCTGCTTTGAACCGTTCGATAAAAGCGCCAGGAACTGCGGCTCTCGAAATAGGGCGCATAACAGGCAGAGTGCAAAAAGCAGGTGAAGTTTTACCCATATTAAAGAATGTCTATGCACTGCCTGCCTTGCAGCCTGAAATAACAGGCGAGTATGAATACACAGAAAAAAAAGGAACTGATCAACCGGACGGCGAAGATATTCTAAACGAGTATCTTTCAAACGGCATACCTACACAAGCTTTTTATCAAACCTTACTCGGCTGGAATTTTTCCAATGTGTGGGTGATGGGAGATGACGGCTATCCAAAACACAAATGGAGCCAACAGTGAGCAGAAAGCAAAAAACAGATAACAGAATTTTTTCACTTTTCATTGTTATCCATTTTCTGTTATCTGCTTTTATCTTTTCTTGCGATTACGGAAATCTTGGCGGCGCCGATCAAACAGACACATATCTTTCAGGCAGCGCAGTTTTTGAAGAACGCCTGAACTTCCTTTGCGGAGTGTGGTATTCACATTACGCAGGAATCGGGCGGCTTGATGGTTACCGTATCCGAAAATGGAGCGAGCTTACCGCCGCAGATAAATTAAAACTGCAATCGCTTTTCTGTGATTTAAACATTGACAATCCAAAAACTTACTCAACACAAGACACTCCCAAAAACGATGATTATATTTTATTTTACGATGACACAGTTTACGGTCAGCAGGATGACGATTCTTACAGCACAGACGGAAACTGGGGTTTTGCTTACGCGGGCATTGTAAGAGCAATAAACATTTTTAACGATAATAAAAATCGAGGCGCGGTTATTATCGAATATTTTGAAGGAGCATCTCCTTCATGGCTTTCTGATCCTGACGGTTACGCAAATCAGGGACTTGCGCCGGGTGAAAAACCATTCTTTGGAATTTTCTTTCGCGCTCTTGAAGAAGATGTTGTTCAAATGGCAAACTCCGTGAATCTTGCTAACTTATACGCCGGAGATTATTACCATACCGAACAAAAAACTTTACAGGAAGCGGTTAATTATAACTGCGTTGAAAACGAAGCGGAATTTATAAGCTGGGGCGTGGTTATTCCTCAGCAAAGAGTAAAATAAAACAATGAAATATAAATTTAAAAAAGCAACTGCGTTCTTTTTATTTTTTATTTTTTTCATTTTTTATCTTTCCGCTCAGGAGACAGCCAAAAATCAATCAGGAGAAGATATTTTCTGGGACTTCGGCGAATCTTCAAGGGAAATTGTTGTTACCGGAACGCCCGAAACAACGCAGCAGATGACTGTTATTGATAAAGAAACAATTGAAAAAAGCGCCGCGCGCGATTTAGCCGCGCTCCTTGAAGAAGAAATTAATATGAGCGTTGTGAGCCTTGGCGGATACGGAAACCAAACCGAAATGAATCTGCGCGGTTTCGATACGGAACGCATCGCGATTTTAATTGACGGAGTCCCCGCCAACTCTCCGCGCTCAGGTGAATTTGATATTAGTCAAATCGATCTTAATAACGTTGAACGCATCGAAATAATTTACGGCGGCTCTGACACAAAATACAATGTTTCAGGAGCTCTTGGCGGAGTTATAAATATAATAACAATTAAAAAACAAAACACAGGATTAAATTTTGGTTTTACCGTTTCCAATACAGGTTATATGCCTGGAAAATATAATACGCGTCAGGCGCAGGGAGCAATCGGAGAGCCTGAGTTTATTGATCTGCTTGACACGCAGTCTCTCAGCCTTTTTCTTGGATACGGAGGTGAAAAATTTTCGTGGAGGACATCGCTGTTCGGCAACAGAGCCGGCAATCATTATCTGTATAAAGACGATTATAATTTCGCGCGAAGAAAGATCAGTAACGAAGTTCTCGACGGCGGAGGAAATGCGCAGTTTGTTTTTAACCTGCCTAAAGACGCGTCAATAATGAGTGACAGCAAAGTATATTACGCTCACCGGAATTTTCCGATAACAATGAATTCTGCAGGTTCCGCTTTAGCAACAGATTTAATACTAACCGAAAATATCGTGTTCGCGGCTCCCGTCGCCTTTCATGATAACCTTGCCTCAGACGCGTCTTTGACATATCAAACCTCATTTACAAATTACGGCGTAAACATTTCAAGTAACGATCATTATTTGACAGCAATTAACAGGTGGGGCTGGTTTCCGTCTGAGCAGCTCACTTTTCGCTCAGGAATTGACTGGCGTTTTTTATACATCAATACAGAAAGCCCCACAGAACTTGAGCCGGTAAAAACAGGCAACCTGGGCGGATTGTATTTGACAGCCGAGTATAAAATTTTAAAAAGCTTTCTTATAATCGGTTCAGTTAAAGGCGTAACTGATACAAAACAAATAGTTGCCGTTCCAAAATTTGGATTTAGATGGGAAGCACATCCCATGTTTACTTTAAAAAATAACTACTTTCGCAGTTTTAAATTTCCGGACTTTGACGATCTTTACTACAACAGCATGGACGGCACAATGTCCGGCAATCCGAATCTTCGTCCCGAAGACGGCTGGGGCGCGGATTTAATCGGCGAGTTTAAGCTCAACGAAAACTTTTCTTTTTCTTCTACCGTGTTTTTTCAATACACAACGGATTCAATACACTGGGTAAAAAGTCAGGGAGGACGCTGGAGTCCTGAAAATGTTTCCGCAGCGTGTTTTACCGGAATCGATCTTCGTCCCATGTTTACAATAAAAATTAACAAATGGAATTTAACTTCTTTAAAAATCGGCGCAAATTATCAATTCCAGTACAGCTGGCTCTTAAACGATGATCTTGATTTTAAAAACGCCTATCGCATTCCCTATATGCCAATGCACATTATAGGCGGCTCAATCGATCTTGCGTGGAAAACAGGTTCCATTATGATCTCGGCGCATTACCAGTCAACCCGTTACGCGGACACGACAAACAAACTGGTTCTTGATCCGTATTGCATTGTTCATGCTACAATAAATCAAAACATGGGCAATAATTTTACATTCTTCGCTTCACTGCGAAACATTCTAAACGCTCAGTACGAGTCATTTGCCAGCTACCACATGCCGGGCATTTCGCTGGTCTGCGGAATTCGCGCAAGATTTAATTTTGCGAAACAGGAAACCGGAAATGAATAAAAGCTGTTCGTGGTTAATAGTTTTAGTCATTTTTTTACTGGCAAGCTGCGCAGCCTCCAAAAACAACGAAATAATTGATCGCAGCGGCAGGATGGTAATTATTAAAGGCGAGGTTAACCGCATTATCTCAACTGCGCCGTCAAATACGGAAATAATTGTTGACCTTGGGCTGGCGCATAAACTTGTCGCTGTTGATAAACATTCTGTGAACATCGAAGGCATTCCCGCTGACATTCCGCTTCTTGATTTTTTCTACCCCGATGCGGAAACAATTATCAGACTTGAACCCGATCTGATCATCGCAAGCGGACACAATCCAACCGGATCAGGCGAAGACCCGTTTCGTCTTTTGAGCGAGATGGGAATCCCTGTTGTTTATATCCCCATGAGCAAAAGCATCGAAGACATTTACAAAGACATCGCGTTTATAGCGGAAATTTTAAAAGTAAAAGAAGAAGGCGAAAAACTTGTCGCTTCCGTGCGCAATCAAATAGAAGAAATTAAACAAAAAACATTTGATGTCAAAAACAAAAAGACTGTCTATTTTGAAATATCCGCGGCGCCTGACATGATGACGTTCGGAAGCGGAAGTTATATTGACGATATGATTACAACTATAGGAGCCGTAAATATTTTTGGAAATGAAAATTGGCTTGTAACTCCCGGCGCGGAAATAATTATAAACCGGAACCCCGATGTGGTTTTAACTAATGTAAGTTATATCGACGATCCAATTACGGAGATAAAAAACCGTCCTGGTTTTAATCATGTCAGCGCAGTGCAGAATAACCGTGTTTATCAGATCGATACCGATTCTTCGGTGCGGCCGTCAGCGAGAATTATAAAGGCGTTAAAACAAATGCAGGAAGCTGTATATCCGGAGCTTTATGAACAAAGATAACACCGGAAATTTAACCACGAACAATGCGAACCAGCACGAACTCTCGCTTCAAAATCAAACTGCAAGTTTGCGTCGTTGGTGCGGTTCGCGGTCAAATAAAGGGAAAATTTTAATTGGTATAATTATTTCAATATTGATATTAATTGCGGGTGTTTCTCTTGGCAGCACAGATATTAGTTTTATTGACACGGTACAAATAACACTGCATAAAATTTTTAAGCTGCCGTTATCTGAAAATATTGACGCGAAGGATGTTTCTATTGTGTGGCTTCTTCGCCTTCCCAGGGTACTGCTGGCTTTTCTTATCGGCGGATGTTTGGCGATAAGCGGCGCTGTTTGTCAGTCCATTCTGCGAAATCCTCTTGCCTCTCCTTACATTTTAGGCGTTTCCTCAGGCGCTTCTTTGGGAGCGGGGATAATAATTATAAGCGGAATTACGCTCCCCTTTTTAGGCGGCTTTTCTTTGCCGCTTACCGGCTTTGTTTTCGGGCTTCTTACAGTTTTTTTTGTCGCTTCATTTTCATCTCGCATTGACAATTCAATGTCGAATAACACAATCATTCTCTGCGGCATGGTTCTCTCGCTCTTTTTAAGCGCGATGCTCACGACATTGAGCGCGGTTTTTTCCGATGACCTTCGCCGCATTGTTCTGTGGCAGATGGGAAGTTTCGCGATGCGCGGCTGGAGCTATACTGGTCTTCTTTTGCCGTTTTTGTTAATCGGAACAATCGGGATTCTCATATACACAAAAGAAATGGACATTCTAAGTTTCGGCGACGAACAGGCAAAATCCGCAGGCGTAGAAACGGGAACAATTCGAAAAAAACTTTTGGCTCTCTGCGCCGTGCTGACCGGCGCGGCTGTAGCTCTCAGCGGCGTAATTGGTTTTGTTGATTTAATTGCACCTCACGCGGCGCGCAGGATCATAGGAGCGCGTCATAAACATTTAATTCCCATGTCATTCATGCTTGGCGGCTCATTAATGGTTTGCGCCGATCTCGCCGCGAGAACTGTCATCTCGCCGTCTGAATTGCCAGTAGGCGCGATTACGGCATTAATAGGTGCGCCGTTTTTCGCCTGGGTTTATTTCCGCAGGAGGAAAATATGAAAAAGAGATTAACCACAAACCACACAAACCAACACGAACGACAACAAGATTTCAAACAAAAAGTTCGTGTCGTAAGTATGGTTCGCGGGAAAAAGAGGTTTAAATGCTTGTAGTTAAGGATTTATGCTCAGGGTACAATGGTGCAGATGTTATCTTCGATATCAATTTTAAAGTTGAGAACGGCGAAAGTTTGTGTTTGCTGGGACCAAACGGGTGCGGGAAGAGCACTTTGTTGAAATCGATTTCACGTATTATTGATTACCGGGGCAGTGTTTTAATTGAAGGGAAAGATGTTTCCGCTTTTTCGCGGAAAGAACTGGCAAAAAAAATCGCTCTTTTGAGTCAGAGTACGCAGGTGTTTTTTCCTTACACTGTTTTTGAAACTGTTTCGATGGGCAGGTACGCGTATTCGCAGGGTTTTTTAAAAGATTTATCCGCTGAAGACGGAAATGTGATAAAAAATATTTTAATAAAACTGGATTTATGGGATATAAAAGATCGAATGATCGATGAGCTTTCAGGTGGAACATTGCAGAGGGTTTTTTTAGCTAGAACTCTTGCGCAGACTCCTGACATCATTCTGCTTGATGAACCTGCGAACAATCTCGATTTAAAACATCAGATTGAACTTCTTGAATTTTTAAAAGAGTGGGTTAAAGAAAACAACAAATCCGTAATCGGCGTGTTTCATGATTTAAATCTTGCGCGGCATTTCGGAGACACGGCGATTTTAATGAACTGCGGAAAATTGGCGGCAAACGGAAAAATTGATGAAATTTTAAACAGCGATATGCTTTGTAAAGTTTTTGATATTGATATTCACGGATTTATGCGTGAATCTTTTGAAAAATGGAAATAAAAGAAAAGACAAAAGATAATTATATTTAAAAAAATAAAATAAAAAGATATTACAATATATTATTTTCAAAAAAAAATTCATTTTCTTGTTGAAAATCCTGTTTATCTTTCGTATTTTTGATCATGAAGCGGAAGTAGAAAAAAAATTAACAAAAGAAAAAAATACACAACGGAAAAAAGGAGAAGAAAATGAAAATAGGCGTAAAACTTGTGCTTATTATCAGTTTGGTGAATTTGGTTAGTATCGGCGGTCTTACCATTTCCGCGCTACTGTTTTCATCAAACGCAATCACAAATCTGGCGGATGAAAATGCCGCCAATGTAACAAAAGTTACGGCAGGCGCGGTCAAAGCGTACCTGGAAGTTCCTCTTGACGAAATCAGAGCTTTCGCTACTTTAATGGAAAATATCGATAGCACAATTCCGCCTTCGCAAAGACGCGATGTTATCAATTTTATGCTCAACACTATGGTTATAAAAAATCCGCATTACATAGGCGTATGGGCGGTCTTTGAACCAAACGCTCTTGACGGCAATGACGCGGCTTATTTGAATGCTGAAGGATGCGACGCTACCGGAAAGTTCGTAAGTTACTGGACAAATGATGACGGAAACATAGGCTTAACGCCGCTGACAAGATATGAAAACGCTCCCTATTACACAATCCCGCGTCAAACAGGCAAGGAAAAAGTCGCCGAACCTTATTACGAAAATATTGGCGGAGAAAAAGTATTAATTACAAGCGTCGTTGTTCCAATTTTACGTGACGGAAAAGTAGTTGGAGTAACCGGAGTAGATCTCGAGTTAAGTGAAATTCAAACAATGGTAAGCGCAATCAAACCGTTTGGCACCGGTAATGCCGCGTTATACAGCCCGGACGGCTTGGTTCTCGCTTCATTCAACTCTAATGAACTGGGAAAAAACGTTAAAGACGTATCGAAGAGCATGTACGGAGAACACATGGACAATTTGGTACGCTCATTAAAAGAAGGCGCTGTGTTCAGCGAAACAGTTTACTCGGCAGAACATAACGCAGAAATGCTTATAGTTACCAGTCCGTTTTTAATCGGAGGCGATGAAACGCCATGGAGCGCGGTAACAATCGTGCGGGAAAGCATGATCATGGCTCCTGTAGTGCAAATGATAACTGTTTTACTGATACTCGGCGTAGTTATCCTTATCATCATAACGTTAATTATTATATTAGTATCAAATTCTATCACTAGACCGCTCAAGAAAATGGAAGCAGTATTTGAGTTCATCGGCAACGGCGACTTTACCCGTACCACTGAAGCGAAAGGCAATGATGAAATCGGCAACATAAGCCGCGCTCTTAACGTTACCGTTGACAAAATTAAAGGTCTAATCGGAACGATTAAAGATGAATCCGTGGAACTCTCCGATATAGGCACAGAATTGTCATCTAACATGAACGAGACAGCCGCCGCGATAAACGAAATAAACGCAAACATTCAGAGCATCAAAGGAAGAACCATAAACCAGAGCGCCAGCGTTACAGAAACCAACGCTACCATGGAACAGATAACGATCAACATCAACAAGCTGAACGGGCATGTTGAAAAGCAAACAACTTCCGTCGCGCAGTCATCATCTGCCATCGAACAGATGCTTGCCAACGTCCAGTCTGTAACACAGACCCTCATGAAGAACATGGAAAACGTTAACCAGCTCGAATCAGCTTCGGAAGTAGGCAGAACAGGCTTACAGGACGTAGCGCAAGACATACAAGAGATTTCTAGGGAATCTGAAGGACTGTTAGAAATCAACTCTGTAATGGAAAACATCGCGAGCCAGACCAACCTGCTCTCCATGAACGCCGCTATCGAAGCAGCGCATGCAGGAGAAGCCGGAAAAGGCTTCGCGGTTGTCGCTGACGAAATCAGAAAACTCGCAGAAAGTTCATCTGAACAGTCAAAGACGATCAGCACAGTTTTAAAGAAGATAAAAGAATCAATCGACAAGATCACCAAGTCTACAGAGAACGTACTTGAGAAGTTCGAAACTATCGACAAGCACATCAAGACAGTATCGGATCAGGAAGAGAACATCCGAAACGCCATGGAAGAACAGGGACAGGGAAGCAAGCAGATTCTTGAAGCCATCGGAAGCCTTAACGATATAACAAGGCAGGTAAAAGGCGGCTCCGA
>JGI24695J34938_10001667_pt1 | contig 18437 bp, 20 predicted proteins | sample TergutCo191P3_FD_34938 | JGI IMG/M metagenome (IMG submission 34938)
CCTGAACCAAAGACAGCATGACTGATGTATTTAGCAAGTTAATACCCCTCTCTAAAACCAATGCCCCCCGGAATAGCAAAGCTATCCCGGGGGTTCCGAATATATCGAAAAACATGGTCAATAATTACAAAAAATGACCAAGCAATAAAAAAATGTTGACTTATTCCGCCAATCTTGTTAGTATTTAATTACAAAAGGGAGTAGCGAATGGCATAAGCCTTTGTTTTATCCGTCAATACGGTCGATTGACCCGGATATACACGTCACGAAATGACGACGCAAGACTTTTGACTTTAATAAGTCGGTCTTGCTTTTTTTGTGTTACCGGCTCGGCGCATTGTAAATTGTATAAATGGAGGAAAATTATGAAGTACTACACTAAAAACATCGAACAATCTCTAAATGATTTAAAATCAGATTCGCGAAACGGGCTTACGAAAGCGGAAGCGCTTAAGCGCTTAGAAGAATACGGCCCCAACCGGCTAAAAGCGCAAAAGAAAAAATCAATGCTTTACCGAATCCTTTTGCAGTTCAAAGATTTTCTTGTTATCATATTACTTCTGGCGGCAGTTATCTCCGTCGTCGTCGGCGACGGTTTAAAGGATGCCATCATTATCGTCGGTATCTTGGTAATTAATATGGTCATCGGCATCACCCAGGAAAACAAAGCCGACGACGCTCTTAAAGAGCTAAAGAACATGTCAAGCCCGAAAGCAAAGGTCAAGCGCGACGGACATATCGAAAAAATAGATTCCCCTGATGTCGTGGTCGGCGATATCATAATCCTTGATGCAGGCGATTATATTCCCGCCGATTTAAGAATCGTCGAAAGTATTAATTTACGAATTGATGAGTCCGCTCTCACAGGAGAATCCATTGCGGTTAATAAAAACGCCAATATCGTCCTGGAAGAAGGAATCAGCTTAGGCGACCGCATTAACTTAGCATCGATGGGGACGGTAGTCACCTATGGCAGGGGCGCAGGGGTCGTATATGCCACCGGCATGGATACGGAAATGGGCAAAATCGCGACATTTTTGAACGAAACCGACGATACCAACACCCCTTTACAAGACAAGCTCAACGCAATGGCGAAAACACTCGGGATTATTTGCATCATCACCTGTGCGCTGGTATTCGGTATTGGCTTCCTCTATAATTTCTTAGGGCTGGGCGATCACCGCGATATCATTGAAATGCTGATGGTTTCGGTTTCGCTGGCGGTAGCGGCGGTTCCGGAGGGGGTGGCGATCGTTGCAACCGTTATTTTGGCAATCGGTGTACAGAAAATGGTCAAGTCTAATGCGATTGTAAAAAAATTGCGGGCAGTTGAGACACTTGGCAGTACGACCGTTATTTGCTCAGATAAAACAGGAACGCTGACCCAAAACAAGATGACCGTCGTCAAAGTTTTTGATACGGATAATGTTTTTGATGTTACGGGAACGGGATATAGTGCTTCCGGTGAAATTATCGAAAGTGGACGGGCGATTACGGAAAACATTGCATTAATGGCGGAAATAGCTGTTTTATGTAACGACTCCATTTATGATAAAGAAGCCGCTGAAATCATCGGCGACCCGACGGAAGCGGCAATGCTGGTGTTCAGCGCAAAAATTAAGCTGGATAAAGATGAACTTAACGCACGGTTTAAAAGGGTGCAGGAAATCCCTTTTGATTCTGACCGCAAAATCATGTCTACCTATAATTTAAAAGATAATAAAGTCGTCATGAATACTAAGGGCGCCCCCGATTCAATCATTAACCGTTCAACTAAAGTATACCAAAACGGCGAAGTCATTCCGATGACGGATAAACTTAAAGTGCAGTTACTTATGCATAATGAGAATTTCGCCGCGCAAGCACTGCGTGTTTTGGGATTTGCTTATAAAGAATATGAGAGCGAAGATAAGATCGATAATATAGAAGAAGGGCTTACTTATGTCGGGATGATGTGTATGATTGACCCGCCGCGGGAAGAAGTCAAGGATTCGATTGATGAGTGTCACGGGGCCGGGATTAATGTCAAGATGATTACAGGGGATCACAAAATCACGGCAAGCGCGATTGCGGAAAAATTAAATATCCTGAATCACGGGGACGAGGTACTGGACGGTAATGACCTTGACGACCTGACGGATGAAAAACTGCGGGAAAAAGTGAGAACGGTCAATGTTTTTGCCAGAGTATCACCTGAACACAAAGTTCGTATCGTAACAGCTATTAAGGATAATTCCAATATCGTTGCGATGACGGGGGACGGGGTAAATGATGCGCCGTCGCTAAAAAAGGCGGATATTGGTATTGCGATGGGGATAACCGGCACCGATGTTTCTAAAGAAGCCGCCGATATGATTTTGTCCGATGATAATTTCGTTAGTATTGCGAAGGCGGTTAAACAAGGCCGGACGATTTATGGGAATATCCAAAAAGTGACGGGTTATTTACTTGCCTGTAATGTCGGTGAAATATTAATAATTTTACTGGCGATTGTTTTCGGTTTGCCTGTTCCTTTGGTGGCGACTCAGCTTCTTTTCGTAAATCTGTTAACCGATGCATTCCCTGCTTTTGCTTTGGGAATGGAAAATGAAGAACCGGGTATTATGAAAAAACAGCCGCGGGATCCGAAAGAGGCGATTATTAATAATAATATGAAGGGGTCGGTACTGTTTAGAGCGGCTTTTCTTTGTGCAGGAGCATTAGGTTCATTCCTTTATGGTCATTTTGTATTTGATCATGATACAGCGATTACGCTTTGTTTTTATACATTAGTGGCAAGTGAATTATTATTGTCATATCCTTCGCGGACGGAAGGGTTTATCGGTCTTAAACGCAGTTTATTTGCGAATCGGTTTTTGAATATTTCGATGGGACTTTCGTTCTTAGTATTAATTGCGGTTATTTATGTTCCGTTTTTGGCGGAATTATTTTCGGCAGTACCTCTTAATCCGTTGCAGCTCTTGGTCGGGTCAGCATTTATATTGGTGCCGATTATTGGCAGTGAGTTGTCGAAGAAGATATTTGTGAGCAGACGGGCGGCGTAATAAAAATAAAGTGAAAAATGTCATCTTGACATTTTTCACTTTTCTAGTTTAACGGAGATTCTTTGCCGTTTATGCTTTACTTTGCTTTAGCAGACAAAGATGCTTCCCTGACGGCCTGAGCCAGTTGGTCGGTACATGAAGTCGGGCGCATACCGCAGATATTACCGCCGAGCGCTTCATTAATTTCATCAACCGAAAATCCGTCAACTAACTTCTGGATCGCTTTTAAATTTCCGTTGCATCCGCCTGTAAAAACGACATTATGTACAATATCATCTTCTAGGTCGAATTCGATATTGGTAGCGCAGGTGTTTTTTGTTTTGTAAGAATAATGCATATTGTCTCTCCTATACACGCCCGTTTGCCTGATCGGATAATTCTTTTAACATATTGGGGAGTTCGTCTTTCATTTCCTCATCGGTAAACTGGCAAGTTCCGACATTATGATGACCGCCGCCGTGGTATTTGAGCATCAGGCGTCCGACATTAACATTGGATGTCCGATTCAGGATACTATACCCGACTGCCGCCGAGCAACCCATCCCGCCGCGGCCGCTGACTATCCATGTCGAAATATTCTGTTCAGGGTACATGCTGTAGACCATAAAACGATTACAGGTATAAATCAGTTCAACGCCGCGTAAATCCGTGATAATCAGATTGCCGTCAATAACGGTATGGTTAGTGACCATTTGCTTAAACAGTTCGGTTTGTTCATAATAAATTTCGATTCGCTCCATCACATCAGGAAGTGATAGAATTTCGTCGGTGGTCATAACCCGACAGGCATCGATTAATTTTTCCATTAATTGATAATTAGAAATGGTAAAATTGCGCCATCTTCCCAGCCCCGTCCGCGGGTCCATTAAGAATCCGACCAGTACCCATCCTTCGGGATTCTGGATATCATCCATTTCAAGCTGCCCGGAATCAACTTTATCAACAGCGACCATCAAGTCGTCGAACTGCGGGAAGCGCTCCCTGCCGCCGTAATATTCATAAATGATTCGCGCACATGAAGGGGTAATTCGGCTTTCACCTTTATATTTCCCTTTTAGTTCATTACGTTCATGCTCACTGCTGTGATGATCGAACCATAGCCCGCATCCCGGGACATAAGGCACATTTGCCAGGCAATCATTTTCATCGACAGGAATCAAACCGTCTTGCAGATCCTTCGGGTGAGCGAATTTCCAATTATCGATAATGCCTGCTTCTTTTAGTAAAGCACCACAGGCTAAACCATCAAAATCCGAACGCGTAATCAATCTCATATGAGGTACCCTTTCTTAGCTAGATATAATTGTAATCACTTAAAGTACCGCTGTCGGGCGGCACTTTAAAAACTTTCTAGTCATAGTCTAACATAAAAATTAGAAATGTGCATCATTTTTGTAATAAAATAATTTTACGGTGTTAATACTAACCTGATATGGAGAAAAGATTACGGAGGGTTTCATGGCAAATGTAAATGTTTATCTTATCGCGCTGAAAAATATCCAAGTCCAAGCTGACGAGGTTTTTATAAAAGATGTCGCGAAAATTTATTGTTCCGATGATAAAGTGACGGCAAAAATAAAAGCCGTCAAGATTTTTACCTTTAGTAATAAGTCGGCGGAAAAGCTCAAAAAAACGGAGATTAACCGGCAAGTTATCAGCGTTTTGAGGTTAATTGAGATGATCGAAGCGGCTCACCCGGGCGTAACGGTCAATAGTCTCGGGGAAATGGATATATTGGTGGAAAAGATTAATAAGCGAAAACACAGACAGCCGGCAGAGTTTTTCAAAATTGCTTTGGCGAGCGGGGTTTGCTTTTTCGGCACGGCTTTTACGATTATGGCTTTCCATAATGATATAGCGATTAATAAGGTTTTCAGTAAGGTTTATGAACTTATTATGGGGCAGCCGGCGACGGGGTATACTATCTTGGAAATTTCGTATTCGATTGGTTTGGCGCTTGGGATTATCATATTCTTTAATCATGTGGGGGGACGGAGAATCACGAAAGACCCGACGCCGATTGAGGTAGCGATGCGGTTGTATCAAGATGATGTCGATAAGGCTTTAGTGGCGACGGCGGAACGTGAAGGAAAAATATTATGATGATATTACATCAAATTCTAATGGTAATATGCGCATTTAGTTTTGGTATTATCTGCTCGGCGGGTGTTTTTACGGTACTCGTCGCGGTCGGGTTGATCCCGCGGTTCGCGGGAAAGCTGAATATCGCGAAACATATTATGTTTCTGGAAGAAATGGTGGTTTTCGGAACAATAACAGGAGGGGTTATCAGTATTTTTCCGAAGTTTTTCGAATTAGGTGATGCGGTTTATAAAAATCAGTTGTTCGGCGCGGCGACTCATGAGATATGGCCGCTTGCCGGGATGGCTGTCGGTATTATATATGGCGTGTTTTCGGGGATGTTCGTGGGTTGCTTGGCTTTAGCGATTGCCGAGATGCTTGATTCAATCCCGATTTTCGCCAGAAGAGCGGGTTTCCGGGAAGGTATCGGGATTGTTATTATCGCTTTTGCCTGCGGTAAGCTTACGGGTAGCTTGATTTATTTTTCACAGGGGATGTTTTTGTTGTAGATGTGATATGTCACCTAAGCGTAAGCGAAGGAACCGGGGTTAATTAAGGTTGCCATGATTAAGCTTTCGGGATATACTGTTATTGTTGCAAATGTATATTAAGGCACTGTAAAGGAGAAAATAGTATGGCTGACATTTTACGGAAAATCTCGACCGATAAGGCACCCGGGGCGATAGGTCCCTATTCTCAGGCGATTGCCGTCGGCAATATGCTTTATACATCAGGTCAGGTTCCGATTATCCCTGAGACAGGAGCGGTTATCGAAGGCGATATTTTGGTTCAAACAACCCTTGTTTGTGAGAATATCGGGGCGATTTTGGCGGCGGCGGGGATCGACTTTGAAAATGTGATAAAGACGACTTGTTTTCTTACCGATATGGCTGATTTTGCGGCGTTTAACAGTGTATACGAAAAATTCTTTGTTGAGAAACCGGCACGGAGTTGTGTCGCGGTTCGGCAGTTGCCGCGTGATGTGCTGTGTGAGATTGAAGTGATAGCGTTATTGCCGGATGTTAATTGAATGGTTAATTTATAGGGGATTACGGGTCAAGGGAGGTTCTGTTTAAATGGGCAATACTAGCAATATAATTTTAATCGGAATGCCCGGATGCGGTAAGAGTACGGTCGGAAAAGCTCTCGCCGCTAAATTAAAATATGGTTTCATCGACTCTGATACTGTAATTGAAGAAAATTGCGGCAAAAAATTACATGAAATTCTGTTCGAAAGCGGGCAAGATGGATTTTTAGAAATCGAAAATTTCATCAATGCGACGTTAAATGCCCATAATAAAGTCATTGCAACGGGCGGGAGTGCGGTTTACGGCAATGAGGCTATGGATAATTTCAGTCAGATCGGCGATATCATTTATTTGAAGCTTTCATTTAAAGAGATTTCCAACAGGCTGGGAGATTTGGAAACGCGGGGTGTCGTCTTGAAAGCTGGGCATACTCTCGAAGATATCTATGCCAAGCGTGAACCATTGTATGAAAAATACGCGCAAATAACGATTGATTGTGAAAACAAGAGCGTTCACGAAATTGTTAGGGAGATATGTGAAAAAATTATTTAGCGCGAGCCTAGTGAGCGGTTTGCCGCGGCAGTGCGGCAAATCGGGTACGGTTTTATTATTAACGGCGTCTTTGATATGGGGATTTGCCTTTGTCGCCCAAAGTGCAGGAATGGATTATCTGGGACCATTTTCTTTTAATGGGACTAGGTATTTTTTGGGTTGCGCGGTTTTGCTTCCGTTAGTAATTCTAAGACGAAGCGCGGCGAAGAAACGCGGAATAAACAGGGGGACAAAAAAAGATTTATACTTGGCAGGAATAAGCTGCGGAATCGTCGTTTGTTTAGCGACGACTTTACAACAAATCGGGATAATCTATACCACGGTCGGAAAAGCAGGGTTTATCACGACACTTTACATAATTATCGTTCCGGTGATGGGTGTTTTTTTGAAGCGTCATGTTGACGGTATTATTTGGGTTGGCGCGTTAATTGCCGGGGTGGGGGTTTATCTTTTATGTATTAATGAAAGTTTTACGCTTAATCGCGGTGATATTTATGTTTTTTTCAGTGCCATTGTATTTTCCGTACATATTCTGATTATTGCTCATTTCGCCCATCGGGTTGATGGGGTTACTTTATCATTTATGCAATTTCTGATTGCGGGAACGATTTGCAGTTTAATCGGTTTTCCGTTGGAAAAGCCGCTGTTAAGTGATTTCGTCGCGGGGCTATGGCCGCTTCTTTATACCGGAATTTTGTCGAGCGGGGTGGCTTATACTTTGCAAATCGTCGGGCAACGCGACGCCGACCCGTCGGTTGCTTCTTTAATATTCAGTCTGGAATCAGTTTTTGCGGTTCTGGGCGGTTATCTGATTCTAAATCAAAATTTAACGGGTCGTGAACTGCTTGGTTGTGCGGTGATGTTCGCGGCGGTTATCCTTGTTCGGCTTCCGGTTAAAATCGGTATTAAAAGTGGTATTCGCAAGCGATTTTGATAGCTTTTTCTATTTACATTTCAAGAAAAATTCATACTTGACAATGTAAAGATTCAATGATACAATCTTTACATCGGTAAGATTGGAGGGATCGTTTAATGCCTGATATGTCATATCATCATGGAGATTTACGAACCGCAATGATTGAAAAAGGCGTTGAGATGATTAATGAGCAAGGCGTAAATGCACTTTCTTTAAGAAAGTTGGCAGCAGCGTGCGGTGTCAGCCATGCGGCACCATACAGCCATTTTTCAAATAAAGATGAGTTGTTTACGGCAATTCAGAAGCATATAACGGATAAATTCGTAACCGTGTTAAGTGAATCGTTGATTGGTATGGATACGCTCGACGGTTTGCAAAACATGGGATGCGCTTATGTAATGTTCTTCGTTCATAATCCGCAATATTTTCATTTCACATTTAACCGCATGGGTATTCATATTGATTTTACTGAAATCCCAAGCGGATACGAACCCTTTGAATTATACAGAAACAATATATCTCAAATCCTAAGTAAAATTAACTACCCCCAAGAGTTATGGATAAAGACTATCCTGACTCACTGGGCATTTGTTCATGGATTAGCTTCAATTGCTATAATGAACGGTATAAACAATGCCGGCGAATGGGAAGAAAGGGTTCATGATTTATTATCCAAATCATATTTTTTAGGAGGTAATCAGTGTGGCTGATATACTAATTGTGCATGACATTGACATTAAAGGGCTTGATTTAGACAAAGATAAGTACGCCATTTTCCAAGCAAGCCGGGAAGTTAAGCCCTGTGTGGGTTGCTTCGGATGTTGGTTAAAAACACCGGGTAAATGTGTGATAAAAGATAGCGATAGTGATTTTGCGGCGACAATACCTCATATGCAAGAGGTTATCGTTATAAGCCAACTTACTTTTGGCGGTTTATCCCCCAATATTAAAGCTGTGTTTGACCGTAGCATCGGTTTTATTCTTCCGTTTTTTTGTAGCATTGACGGAGAAATGCACCATCAACAAAGGTATGCAAAACGTCCAAGTCTAAGGTATTTGCTATATGCAAAAAATATTTCAGATGAAGAAAAAGCCACCGCACAAAAATTGGTTAAAGCAAACGCCCTTAACCTAGGTGCGGATAATTATTCCATTGAATTTTATGATTCCGCGGCGAAATTGTTGGAGGGTTTGAAATGAAAATTTTACTTATTAACGGAAGCCCCAAAAGCAGCATTAGCTCAAGTGAACTGTTGATAAACGCTCTGTCTGAACAGTTAGGGAGTTCGAATGAGTACGTCACCATAAGGGCAATGGGTTTAAGTAAGCAAGAGTTTCTCGATGGGTTTACGGGGGTTGATGCGGCTGTCGTTGTGTTTCCTCTGTATGTTGATGGAATACCGTCGCACTTGCTTCGCTTGCTGTATGAATCTAAAGACGAATTAAAGCACATAGCCCCCAATGTTGTTATTTATGCCATTGCGAACAATGGTTTCTATGAAGGGGAGCAGAACACATTGGCACTAAACATGATGCGGCATTTTTGCAATTCGGCCGATGTGCAATGGGGGCAAGGGTTGGGCATTGGCGCCGGCGGTATGCTTAGCGCTGCGCCCATAGGTGCCGGTCCGCTTAAAAATATTGGCGCCGCCTTGAAATCTTTTTCACATAATATAAATAATAAAATTTCAAAGGATAACTTATTTGCGCAACCTAATTTCCCCAAACTACTGTATAAATTATGTGTACATTTGGTATGGAGACAGTCAGCGCGAAATAACGGGCTGAAAAGAAAGGATTTATATAAACGGCTTTAACTTTATTATATGGGTATAAAGTCAAAAAGAAATGTTAATACTTATATTGTTCAGAAACCCTTATTCATTAAAAGGAGAACCGTATGGAGTATGAAAACATTCCTTTAGGGCTTGCTCTGGGGCTTGCCGCCAATACCGCCGCATCTGCCGCTTATGGTGAGATGAGTGATTTTGAACGGCAAATGATTATTACGGAAGCGGAAACGATAACTAATAAAGTGCGGATGGAAGATTTGATTAATCGGATCGGAAATACCTGTATGAAAGATGGAGTCAGAGGGAAGAATGATAAATTTTATTAACGCGTTTTGGGTCGGCGGGTTGATTTGCGTAGCAATTCAGATTTTAATGGATAAAACCAAACTGATGCCGGGGCGAATTATGGTTATGCTGGTTTGTTTGGGAGCGGTTATCAGCTTTTTTAATTGGTATGAACCGTTTATTGAATTCGCCGGAGCAGGAGCGACAGTTCCGCTTCTGGGATTTGGGCATGTCCTTATGAAGGGGGTCAAAGAAGCGGTTAACAGCGACGGTTTTATGGGTCTGTTCTCGGGAGGTTTTAAAGCCGGGGCGGTCGGATGCGGCGCGGCGCTTATCTTTGGCTACTTAGCGGGGGTAGTTTTCAGGCCGAAAATGAAGTAACGGAAATCCTTGTTAATATTTTACAAAAAGTCCTTGACGAGTTCAAACTTTTTCCTTAATATTATGTGAGGCACGATTTTGTGCCGAATATTAAGGAGGAGAATGTATGAGTAAGCAACTTAATAACTCCAAAGGAGATTTGCATTCCGATGGAGTGATGGATGCCGGGCAGTTGGGAATACCCAAAATGACGCTGCTTGGCGCACAACATATGTTTGCAATGTTTGGAGCAACAGTTCTTGTACCTGCTTTAACCGGTTTAAATGTATCAACGACATTATTATTCGCCGGACTGTGTACACTGTTGTTCCATTTTTTATCTAAAGGGATGGTGCCGATTTTTCTGGGTTCATCTTTTGCTTTCTTAGCCGGATATTGGGCGATTGCCCCTAACGGTGAAGCGCACCTGCTTCCATATGCCGGTTTCGGTGTTGTTTTCGCGGGGCTGGTTTACTTAATCATTGCCGCGTTCATCAAAACATACGGCGCAGCTAAAGTCATGCGTTTCTTCCCCCCGATCGTAACAGGGCCGATTATTATTGCGATTGGTTTGAATTTGTCGTCGATTGCCATAAATAGTGCTTCGGCTAATTGGGGATTGGCACTTTTGGCTATTGTAACGATTATCGTTTGTAATATCTGGGGTAAAGGCATGATTCAAGATTATTCCGCTTATTCTGGGCGTAATCATATCCTATGCCGCCGCAGGCGTGACGGGGAATGTTGATTGGAATCCTGTTAGTGAAGCGGCTTGGATTGGCTTACCGATTCACTGGAATATGACCGTGTTTTCCTTATTCGGCAATGTCGATACAGCACTTTTAATAACAGCTGTTATTACTATTATGCCGATTGCTTTTGCGACAATTGTTGAACATATCGGCGACATGTCGGCGATTTCATCGACCGTCGGGAAAAATTATATCAAAGAGCCGGGTTTGCATAGGACTTTGACAGGTGATGGTTTGGCGTCAATCGTTGCGGCTTTATTCGGCGCTCCCGCGAACACGACTTACAGTGAAAATACGGGCGTTCTTAATTTAACGAGAGTCTTTGACCCGCGTGTAATTCGTATTGGTGCTTGTTTTGCGATATTCTTTGCGTTCTCACCGAAGCTTGGGGCGGTGATTTCCTGTATTCCGGTTGCAACAATGGGTGGTGTTTCGTTAGTTTTATATGGTATGATCGCCGCTGTCGGTGTCCTGAATGTGGTTGAACACAATGTAGACTTTACGAAGAGCAGAAATGTAATTGTCGCGGCTTTGATTCTGGTTCTTTCGATTGGCATTAATTATAGTGCCGCGGGGGCGATAGCATTTGAGATCGGCGGAATGACTATCAGCTTATCAGGTTTAGCAACGGGAGCGCTCGTCGGAATCATAATGAACGCAATTTTACCCGGCAAAGACTATCAGTTTGACGATAGTAAGTGATAAATAATAAGATACACGGTAACAGGGGGACGGTTCATGCGAGAACCGTCCCCTTTTTGGCGAAGTTATTTATCTTACAAAAATTTTACGTAAATATGATATTACAATTTACAATCGCTTGCTAAACTTAGGTCATTATCAATGATAGGAGCTTATTTTTATGCAAAACACCGTTCGGATTGAAGATTATTTTAGTTTATTTGCCAAAACAGATGAAGAAAAATTAAAAATGATCATAAAGTTTGAAGCCATAAAACCCGTATATCAACCCATCGTATCTTTAAAAGACGGGCAAATTTATGGATATGAAGCACTTAGCAGAATTTCTGATGAAGCGCTCAAAATGAATATAGAACAACTATTTAAAACAGCCGATAAGATTAACCGCGCCTGGGAACTGGAATCATTATGCCGTGACAAAGCGATGAAGCATTCAACATTAATGTGTTCAGGAAAAAAGCTTTTCCTGAATGTTAATCCCAATATTATTCATGATGAAAAATTTAAAGAGGGTTTTACGAAAGATCGCCTGACCAAATATCAACTCGATATTAATAATATTATTTTCGAGATTACGGAAAGAACCGCCATCATGGACAGTAAAGTCTTTTTAGAGGCGATTGAACACTATCGGGAGCAAAACTATGGGATTGCCATTGATGATGTCGGCGCAGGTTATTCGGGGCTAAATGCCATTGCGAATGTACGCCCCCACTTATTAAAGCTGGACATACACCTAATCAGGGATATCGATAAGGATGAAACCAAACGGCTGTTATGTAAAGCAATGGTTGATTTTTGCCAAAGTGCCGATATTTTGTTGGTCGCCGAAGGGGTCGAAACCGAGGATGAATTAGAAACACTGATTAAGCTGAATATAGATTTCGCACAGGGTTATTTCTTAGGGATTCCGTGCAGTTCATTTTCGGAAATAGCACCTGAAAAAGTCGAATTGATTCAAAAATATAACACGAAAAGGTATCAGGAAAAAATAAAGAGTTCAATTTATCCTATTATCGGGCATTTATCGAAACCGGGCTATATTTTTTCTCCTGATGAAAAAGCGGAAGCGGTTTATGATAAAGTACGGCTTAATCCCACCATTACCGAGTTTACGGTCATTGAAAATGAAATTGCTTTAGGTTTTATGACCAGAGCAACTTTGCTGGAAATTTTCGGCGGCAGGTATGGGCATAGCCTTAATTATAAAAAAGTGATGCGGGAAATCATGATGAAGGATTTTCTGAGAGTCAATTATCAAATACCGATTGATCAAGTTTCCAAACTTGCGATGCAAAGACCGTATGCATATTTATACAGCCCGATTGTCGTCGAACAAGACGGTAAATATGCGGGAATTGTTACGATTAAAGATTTGCTTACTACTTGTACCGAAATAGAAGTGGATACCGCCATGCACTCTAATCCTTTAACGGGTCTGCCGGGTAACTTACAGATCGAGAAGGAAATCGTAAGCCGTATTTTTGGCGATACTCCTTATTGTATAACATATTATGATATTGATAATTTTAAAGCTTATAATGATGCTTACGGTTTTCAAAATGGGGATCTGATGTTGGCGATGACTGCGGATATTATGAAGGCTTGTGCAAAACGGGGTGAGTTTATTGGTCATATCGGCGGCGACGACTTCATCGTTATCGGCGATTATCATGATGGGGAAGAGTATTGTCAAACGGTTATTGATGAGTTTGAAGCCAATGTTATTTCTTTATACCGCGAAGATGATGTAAAAAATGGCTATATTATTTCCAAAAACAGGAGCGGCATAACCGAGAATTTCCCCATTGCAACCGTATCGATAGCCGGGGTTTCTAATAAATACAGTAAAGAAGCGTATCAAACAATTGATAGATTTTCACATGATGTCGCACAGCTTAAAAAGAAATGTAAGAAGCAGGAGGGGAATTATTTTGAGATTATATAGATATAGGGGGTTATGATTGTTTCATGTTATTCTGAGCCGCAGATGAAGAATTTCAGTTAAGCTAACTGAAAGAACAAAAGCGTATACTTTTGGGGATTTATTATCGGCTAATTTATCTTTTACTTAGATTGTAATTCCTCAAGCTGTTTGCGAAGTGCTTCAAGTTCAGCGTCTTTTTCCGCAATGGCGGTATCTTTTTCCGCAACAACGACTTGCCACTTTTCGCGTTCTTTACGCCTGGCATTTCCAAGGGCTGATGCTTCATTATGCCTTGCGCGTTCACGTAAACGTTCCAGTTCCTTGAACTCATCAGTTGCCGATACACTACGATATGCTTTGATTGCTTGTTCCACTTCCGTAACCCCCATTTCTTCAATTTCCTTTAACCGTTCTTCGGTGTCAGCGTTAAATAAGGAGAGCCATAATTGCAATTTATCATCTTTGGAGATGGTCTTAGGTACTTTCGGTAATTCAAAATAAATCATGCGGAACTTATCTGTTAGTGGTTCATACCGCTTTACTTCAAGAGCCATAAATTCAGAATGAAATTCCTTGCACATGAATAACTTAAAGGCAATAATACTGATTACTATTGTACGAGGTAAATCAATATATTCACCGCCTTCTTTGAGAGCGGTAGAATACTCACGCGCCCAGTAATACAAGGAGCGTTCGGGATAGTCGCCTTCATTGGCGACTTGAATCTCTAAGTCAACTATTTGATCATTTACTGTCATGTTAATATCAAGCCGACAGAACTTATCCCCCATTGCTTCAGGTGTGATTTCGGGATTGGTAACCTTAAATTTCTTAATACTATTATATGGTATTTCGAGTAGTACCGCGACAAGTTTTTTCAGTAAATTTTTATTGCGTGAGAATACGAGCTTAAAAAGTATGTCATTCTGAAACGTATATTCGAGTTTTGTCATTTATTTATGCACCTGCCTTATACTGCTATTATATCACGCTTTCAAGAAAAATCACACAAAATTTTAAATTTCACCGAAAACGAAAATACAATCTGACAGGACACAAAAATATTGTAATCTTTATTTTGAGAATGAAACCATTACTGCAAGAAAATATAAACCCCATACCCGAAATATACCGCGATTAATATCGCCGCTTCATAACGTCTGATATTTCTTCCTATCGCTGTAAATATCCATAAGAGTACAACCGCTGACAGCAAGAAAAGGATATCGACAAAGTTAAAGGCGGTCGTTACCGCTTCACCCAAGATAACCACGGGTAAACCAAGAACAACGCAGATATTGAAGATATTACTGCCGACGATATTACCGATAGCCATATTATTTTCGCCCTTTTTCGCCGCGACGACAGTAGTTATCAGTTCAGGCAGGGAAGTTCCGATTGAAATTATGGTTACGGTGATTATCTTTTGACTTAATCCAATACTTGCGGCGACCGCCGCAACGTTATCAACTACCAAATCACTTCCTATAATAATGCCGGTTAAACCAAGTACAATGAAAATAACGGATTTAAGCAGTTTGTATTTGGGCTTTTCATCAGCTTTTACGCGGTCTTTTTCATGAGATAAGATTGTAATTAGATAATAAATAAAGATCGAGAAAAACAAAAGCAGTATAATACCGTCACTCCTTGTCAGCCCATTCACTTCCGATGATGAAAAGATATTATCTAAAAACAATACCGAAATGCCCAATGTGACCAGCATTAAGATCGGTATTTGCTTTTTAATCACATCATTTTCTATATTAAACGGCACTATCAAAACCGCTAATCCCAAGATAACAAGGATATTTGCGATATTGCTTCCGATTACATTCGCGAACAGGATGTCCGTATTACCTGATAGATGCGAGCTAAACGAAATAGCCAGTTCAGGGGCGGATGTACCAAAAGCGACGACCGTCAAACCTATTACAAGAGAGGGTATCTTAAGATTCTTCGCAAAAGAGGAAGCGCCATCGACAAAAAAATCGGCGCATTTAATCAACAAGGCAAAACCAACAACGGCTAAAAGGATATTTATTATCAAACATTCACCCCCTTAATTCTATTAATTCTGAGTATATCACAAAACTATCGGATTTGCACGGTAACGATAAAATGAAATTGTGAACGGCAAGACAGGAGTGTTGTTTATTTTACAAATTATTGTTAGAATGCATGTTGAGTGTTAATGAAGGATTAACCATCCATGACAACTTCATGACAACTATCCGATAAAATAAATAAACTAGGAGGGCAAAAAATGGCACGGATTTTGATTGTGGAAGACGACCAAGATATAAACGATTTAATCGCGAAAAATTTAAAACTGGTCGGACATACATATCAGCAAGTATTCGACGGAGTGGAAGCGGTTAAAACAGCTTCGGAAAATTCCTTTGACTTGGTTTTACTTGATGTCATGCTTCCGAAAATGGACGGATTTGAAGTCATTACGAAAATACCCTCTCAGCCGGTTATTTTTATTACCGCCAAAGATGGTCTTTTACAAAGGCTTCGGGGGTTAAGGCTCGGAGCGGACGATTACATAATAAAACCCTTTGAAATGCTTGAACTTCTGGCAAGAATTGAAGCAGTTTTACGCCGTTCACAGAAAAATAATCCGCTTTTTAATTTAAACCGGGCAGAAATTAATTTGACCGACCGAACCGTCGTTGTAAACGGAAAAGAAGTCGATTTATCGCCAAAAGAATTTGAACTTTTGGAGGTCTTAATTATAAATCAAAATATCGCCCTGTCAAGGGACAAACTGCTTGAATTAGCATGGGGTTACGATTATATGGGTGAAACCCGAACGGTGGACAATCACATCCAAAAACTCAGGAGCAAGTTAGGCTGGGAGGAAAATATCAAGACAGTTTATAAGTTTGGCTACAGATTGGAGGTGAAAAGATGAGGATAAGAACATTTATCGCCACTTATCTGCTCTTTCTCGCGGTATTGTTTTCGAGTGTCGGAATTGTTTCTTTTTATCTTAACAAGACGCAAATAAATATGCTGAAAGATAAGTGCGCGGGGCAGTTCCAAACGATCGTAAGTTCGCTTGACCGTGATGTGGCGGTCACATGGGGAAGGAATGGGCTTGCGGATGCGGATTTTTTTGAAAATGTGGAAATGCTTATCAGAGGTTATGCAAAATATTATTTAAGGCACAATATCAGCATCACGATGATTGATTATAGGTTATCGGGAAGTGAGCCGCCGCCCTCGGAAATAGCTTTTTATAATAATGACGGGGTGTATTTTATCCTGATTTCGGGGTTGCTTTCAGAGCCTTTCGGCTATTTTTTGCTTGATTACCGTATGGACATAACTGAAAGTATTACGGAAATGAGAATGATTCAAAATATCCTTTTGATTTCAATGGTAGCTTTCTCGGTGATTGCCGCAATTGGTCTTTATTTGGTATTAACATCGATATTTCGCCCGCTTGCGGTGGTGGCAGAAGCCTCAAGGGAAATTTCGAACGGAAAATTTGATGAGCGGATTCCTGTAAATGCGAAAAATGAATTGGCGCAAGTGGCTATTGATTTTAATAAAATGGCGGAACATGTCGAGCATCAGATATTTTTATTCGCGGAAGAAGCGGAAAATAAACAGCAATTCGTCGATAATTTTGCTCATGAGATGCGAACCCCTTTAACCGCTATTTATGGTTATGCCGAGTATATGCAAAAAGCTCCTTTGGAAGACGGCGAGGTGGTCGAGATATCGGAACGGATAATGAACAGGGCAGGATATCTAAAGGACATCGCCAATTCACTTCTGGAACTTGCCATGCTGCGTGATTATAAACCGAAGATAAAAGAAATTCAGGTTCAGCATTTATTTGATGATATTGCTCAGACCTTAGCCGAGCCGATTGCTTTGGCGGGAATCAATTTTATTTATAATACAAATGCCTATATGATTAAAGGGCAGGAGGATTTGCTAAAAAGCCTGATGCTCAATTTGTGCCATAACGCAATAAAAGCTTGTCCGCGAAACAAGGGCATTATCAGCATGGAAGCGAAAGAAGAATGCGGGGGCATAACACTGGCGATAACCGACGACGGGTGCGGGATTCCTAAAGAGTCATTAGCAAAAGTGACGGAGCCATTTTACCGTGTTGACAAAGCGCGGAATCGGAAAGAAGGCGGTACGGGACTTGGTTTAACCCTTTGTAAGCGAATTGCCGAAGCACATGGTGCGGAAATGTCGATAGAATCGGGTATTAATGTGGGAACAACGGTAAAAATAAAATATTTACAACTTCATGATAACTCAGAGATAATTTAATGATAAAGTTACCATAAAATGGTTCTTATAAGCTACACAAATAAAATTTCGAAAGGAAAATTAATCATGAAAAGAAGAACCAAAGAAAAGGAAATTATGAAAGCAGTATCGGTATGCGCTCTTTCAATTGCGCTGTTCGGCGCGGCATTTATCGGATTCAACCAACTGATTTTTGCGGCGGAAACAAATGAGGTAACTCCCTTACCGAGCGCTACTGAGGCTGTGGTGGTTAGTCAAAAGACGGAGCAAGTTAAAACAGAAGCCTTAGCAGAAGCAAAAACCTTTATGGCTCCCGTGCTTAAACTTATTGAAAGCCCTGAGCAGTACCGGCACCCGATTCCTGCCTCTGCGATGTCAATGCAGGAAGCCGCGCAAATAGGCGCACGCTACATATGGGATGTTTTTGACGCAGGTATTGACGGTATGTATATACAAATGCTGTATGCTGCTCATGTCAGCCAATCAAGTACGTGGTGGTTCGGTACGGTCTATATGGAAGATCCTGAAAATCCGACCCAAAACTATCTTGTTGATGTCCGCGGAGTAGAGAAATTAGCCCTTCCGATATATTCATTTACGATTAACGCTGTTACGGGTGAAAGAATTGACATATCGTATATGGATAATACGGCAGAGTTAACGAATTTATATAGTGACAGTGACAGCATAATAAATGCGCGAATGGGGCTGGTTG
>JGI24695J34938_10001668_pt1 | contig 18429 bp, 12 predicted proteins | sample TergutCo191P3_FD_34938 | JGI IMG/M metagenome (IMG submission 34938)
TTATTGATAATCTCATCCAGTTTAATTTCATCTAACGGTTTTATTGAAGAGAGAAAAGCCCATTGATCAGGGTAAGGAGACATATCTCTATCAAGAAAAACACTGTGGTTTTTCTCTCTCGCGGATTTTTGCAAAGGAAGCGCTATCAAATTGCCGAAACCGCCTTTTGGCAAGGTGTCTTGATTTGGAAAAAATCGATCAAATGAATCAAGACCTATTTCAGGTCGCCTGTCCAGTGTTTTGGTCATCAAAAATGAGCCAAGTTTGCGTGCCTTAGCCGCTGGCACTGGCTTTTCAAAGAAAATCCATACATGAGCTCCGTTTCCTGAGCGTGAACGCTCCAAAGCGGCGGGTATATTTTCTAGTTTGCAGGTATCGATAAATGCCTTTACATCTTCCTGCCATTTATCTTTATCAAAATCAACTGCAAGAAAATAACACGTCTCGTCTTGCAATAAGGGATAAATACCCATTACAAAAAGGGTTGGGCTTTTCCATTCATTTTTAGATGGGATAAAACCGGCAAGATGATTTTTGATTACCTCATCGGTTATCGGCTCAAGTGATCGTTTATTGCAATTGTTACAATTCACTTTTGGTTTTTTACATAATCCTTGAACCCACTCATTCCGGCATACAGGCTGGTAACCTGATTTTCCTGTCTTTTTACTTTCAAAGCGTTTTGCATATACATCCTCTCGTCCCCTGAACAGTGATCGGAAAAAGGCGATTTTAACTTCTGGGGATGATTTTTTATTAATTTGTTTTTTGGTTAGTATTTCTTGTGTTAATACAGTATCATGGATTTTTTCTTTTTTGACAGATTGAAGTTCTTCAAGTTGGCGTTTTTTGGCAGTTAACGCTTTTTCCAACTCAAAAATTTCATTCTTTAAGGTTAATAAAGACACTTCGTCCATAGATTAATTTTATCTGGTAATTTGATTTGTTGCTATATTTGGATTGTTGCATATTGCACACGCTAAACGGCGTTTTAATGCCGTTTAGCGCGTGATTAAGCGGCGTTCCAGCAGTTTAATCTATCTTAAACTTGGCGACTTCCGTCTGCAATACATCAATCATCTGATGATTCTTTTCGCTTATTTCGTTAACGCGGTGTACGGCGATATTAATCTGATCCGCGCCTGTGGCCATTTCGTTCATGCCGCCTGTGATCTCCTGGGTCATGTTCTCCAGGTTTCTGCCTTCCTGAATAACTTCCCTTGAACCTTCGCGCATTTCATCCGATCCGGATTTTACCTGACGCGTAATGCCGTTAAGGTTTCCGATAGCTTCCAGAATCTGCTTGCTGCCCTGCCCCTGCTCTTCCATCGCGTTACGGATATTTTCTTCCTGATCCGCGACAGTCTTAATGTGGCTGTCGATGGTTTCAAACTTCTGTAAAACGTTATCTGTAGACAGTGAAATCTTGTCTATTGATCCCTTGATTTTCTTAAGAACGATGCTGATCGTCTTTGACTGCACAGATGAATTTTCCGCGAGCTTTCTGATTTCGTCCGCGACAACGGCAAAACCTTTGCCAGCTTCACCGGCGTGCGCGGCTTCGATTGCGGCGTTCATCGAAAGCAGGTTGGTCTGGCTCGCGATATTTTCCATTACCGAGTTAATTTCCAAAAGACCTTCGGATTCGCGGGAGATCTCCTGAATGTCCTGAGCGACATCCTGCAGACCGGTGCGTCCCACTTCGGAAGCGCTTTCCAGGGAGTTTACATTATCCACGTTTCTGGTAAGCGTCTGCGTGACAGACTGGATGTTCGCGAGCATTTCCTCGACAGCGGAAGATGACTGCGAAACTGAGCTTGTCTGTTTTTCAACCTGTTCATTGAGCTTGTTAATGTTGACCGTGATCTGCTCCATTGTCGCGTTGGTTTCCGTAACGCTGGCGCTCTGGTTTATGGTGCGTCCCTTGATACTCTGAATATTGGCGGTGATCTGGTTAATCGCCGCGGCGGTTTCGGTCATGTTGGACGCAAGCTCCGTGCCTATATTGGCAAGTTCAGCCGATTTTGTTTTAATGGTGCCGATTAGTTCCTTGATTTTGTCGAGCGTTGAGTTAAGAGAACGGCCTATGTTTCCGATTTCATCATTGCTGTCCGCCTCAATGGTATGCGTAAAGTCTCCGTTACCGATAAATTCAAATATGTTTTCCATTTTCTTCAGCGGTTTCGCAATTGAGACATAGGATACAATGTAGATAATAATTGTAATGGCGATAAGGATTACTACGCCCAGGGATATTAATACGGTTATCATTTGCCTTACAGAAGTCATAATCACGGAATCCGGCACAATGGTTACCGCGCTCCATGGGTTTACATCGCCTCCGATAAAAAATGGACTTGTTACTGCCAATATTTTGGCTTTATTTTCCTGTGAATAAAATTTTTCGTTGAATACTTTACCGGCTTTCAGCGAGCGTAACAGGGAATCCATGTGTTCACCATACATATTTTTTGAAACATCTTTCAGATTTTTTCCCAGCTTGCCTGGATCATTTGCGGCAAGTATCATGCCATCCGGGCTGTACAATGCCGCATTCCCTGTTCCAAAAGGCCTGATGGCGCCTACCATTTCCTGGATTTCCCTCAATTCAAGATCTATCCCCGCCACTCCTATCACGCGTCCGTTTTTCTTGATTGGAATGCAAACGCTTGTGATTAACACCTGCCTGCCGCCAATATTTTCGTAATATGGTTCGGCGACTGACTCTTTGCCCGTTTTATACGGAACAGTAAAATAATCTGCTGTTTCATACCTTGTCAACGGCGTTAAAGATATTTTTCCGTTGTCATTTGTCCAGTAACTTACGAATTTTCCCGCGGCGTCGTTTCCGTTAACGCTCATATAAGCGGCGTCCATGCCGTCAAGGGTATTGGGGTCAAATACCGCCCATACTCCGATATAATCCGGATTTGCCACGACTATTGTGTTCAGCATTAAATTTACTACTTCCCGCCTTTGCTGCGGCGGAATTGTTTCATCCAAATGTTCTATCAGCTCCACATAAGATCTGATTTCGTCCATCGGTACTTCTATGTACGCTTTTATGGCGCCGGCGGTTACCGCTGTGACGTTACGTGCATTCTCATCGGCTATATCAGTGATGCCTCTTGATGAAAATATCAATGCACAGAGAGTAAGACCGCTGATACTGATCAGGTTTACCAAGCTGATGATTAGTACGAGTTTAACTCCTATCTTCATAAAATCCTCCTGAGAAATTTCTGTTCCTATTTAGAATTTATTATTATTTAATGGTAACGACAAGGATAATCGTTATTTCCAATTATCAAAAGATTTTTGAATGAAAGCGTAAATGTTTATTCCGTAAACCGCGTTAAGAATTTCACTTTTTAAAACTTCGTTAATTCTGCCTGCGGCGGCTATTGAGCCGTTGTTCAGAATGACCGCGGAATCTCCGAACAGACGCGCCAGATTAAGATCGTGGAAAACGCCGATTAATATTTTGCCGTTTTCTTTTACCCACACTTTCAGGAATTCCAGCAGCTCAATCTGATGTTTAAGATCGAGGTGATTCGCCGGCTCGTCAAGCAGTATTAAATCCGGCGTTTGCGCGAGAGTTCTTGCCAAAAAAACCCTTTGTAAAGTGCCGCCGGAAAGCTCGTCGATCATGCGGTCTTTTATTTCCCATATATCAAGTTTTTTTATTATTTCATCAACTATAATTTTATCTTCCGCGGAAAGATCTTTTAAAAAACCCTGTGAGTACGCGTAACGGCCCATTGAAACTGTTTCATATACCGTGTAGGGGAACAGTATCTGCGCTCCAGCCGGATTCGCGCTTTGACTTAAAAGCGCGGTTTTTTTTGCCAGCGCTTTGCGCGGAAGCGCTGAAATATCTTCGCCGTTCATTGTAACAATACCTCGGTAATCAATTATCCGCGCGATTGATTTTAACAATGTGCTTTTGCCGCACCCGTTTGGCCCCAGCACGCAGAAACTTTCACCTTCCTGCACTTCAAGATTTATATCGAAAATAACATCAGTGTCGTTGTATCCGGCATATAAATTTTTAACTGCGAGCATTTTAACCTCTTCTGTGAAAATAAACCCACGCGAAAAACGGCACGCCGATTAACGCGGTGATTGCGCCTACCGGCAGTTCAGAAGGAGAAACCGCCGTCCTTGCGGCAAGATCGGCGCATACCATCAATGAGCCGCCGAGAATAAACGACATGGGTATCAGATATTTATGGCGCGAGCCCGCTATCCGGCGCGCCGCGTGAGGCGCAATCAAGTCCACAAAGCCGATAACGCCGCTGAGAGCGACCGCGGCTCCTGTCAGCACGGCGCAGAGCGCCAGAAGTTTTTTCCTGAGAGAGCCTGTTTCCACTCCCGCGGATTTTGCCTGATCGTCGCCAAAACTTAAGATATCCATTTCTTTTGTATAGAGGAAAATCCCCGTAATCCCTATGACAAGAAACGGCAGCAGCAGAATAATGTAAGTCCAGCCGCGCATCGCGAAACTGCCCATCTGCCAAAGCGCTATGCGGCGCAGATCGTCGGAGAAGATAGCGCTTAACGCCGTTAACAGCGCGTTTAAAAAAAGCGACAAAACCATGCCGCACAGGATTATCGTGTTATTCGACATTGATTTGTCAATGCGGGATGAAAAAGCGGCGACAAAGAAAACCGCCGCAAGACCGAAAATAAAACCTGTAAGAGGCAGGGAAAATCCGCCCAAAAACGGCAGCGAAATCCCGCTGATGATGATTAAACCTGCGCCCAGGGACGCGCCCGATGATACGCCCAGAATGTAGGGCGAGGCGAGAGGGTTTCGCAGAATGGACTGGCAGACCGCGCCGCTTACCGCCAGGCTTCCGCCGACAAGGAACGCCAGCAGCACACGCGGCAGACGCAGGAGCCACACTATTGAAACGTCTTTTGGGTCTATGTTTTCGGAAAGCGGGATTTTGAATATTTTATGCAGCGTTATCTGCACAGTATCGCCGAAACTGATGCCCGAACTGCCCAATGACATTCCCGCGATAATAATCAAAAAGGAAACGATAACTCCTGTAATAATTTTAACATTGCCATTCATATTTATATCCGGGTTAATCCTTTATATCCGGGTACACGGCTTTCTGCATCTGCCGCAGAGCCAGTATGACCCGCGCAGAAGGCCGCACCGAGGAATTCGTGTCTATCAGGTAAATCCGATTATTGATTACCGCGTTAATGTGGTTAAACCCCTGTCTGCTTTTTATTTCTTCGATTTGATTGTCAATATAATTTACGTTGGTAAGAATTACATCGGGGTTACGGTTTATGATCGTTTCCGCTCCCGGAGTGACAAGCCAGTTATCGTTTTCAAAAATATTTATCGCGCCGATTGTGAATATCATATCATTGACGAAACTGTCTTTTCCGAAAGTCATCATCTGGGGAGAAGCGGAAATTTCAAAGTACACCGTTTTCCTGTTTTCGGTATCCGGCGCGTTACGTGCTATTTCTTCAATCTGTGTTTTCATCGCGGCGATGAGAGCTTCTCCCTCTTTCCCCGCCTGCAGCAGTTCCGCCACAAACGCGATATCTCCGTAAATATCTTCGATTGATTTGCTCATGGAAATATAAACCACGGGGATACCCATTTCACGTAACAGACGGAACGGATCTTCGCCGCTGCCTGTGGCGTTATGCCCGCTGGCGATAATTAAATCCGGCTCAAGTTTTATAATCGCTTCCGCGTCAGGGTAGAAAAAATCCAGCAGCGGCAAATTTCCGGGGATGCCGAAAATGTCCGCCGAATGCACATCAACGGCGATTAGCTTGTCCGCCTGCCCAAGATCAACGATTATCTCCGTGTTCGACGGAGCGGCGGACACAACCCTGTTGACAGCTCCCTTTATTGTTACCTGTCTTCCCGCTCTGTCAGTCAAATGCTTACTGCCTGGTCTGCCGCACCCCGGAGTTATGAATATCAGGATAATTGTTACACATATTAACGCATACCTGCGATAATTAATAGAAATGTTTTTATTCATCTTGCCTCCAAATTCATGCGCATTCCAATGGTAAGCGTAAAGCCCGGCATCGGGTAATCGTAAAACGATTCGTATGACGCGTTAAGGATGTTGCGTAGCACCGTGAAGAATGAAAAATATCTGCCGGTCTTCTGGCTGATATGCGCGTTAAGCAGAAAATGCGGGTCTAGTTTTACAAGATTCGATCTGTCCTGAAAACGGCGGCTTTCGTAATGTCCTGAAATTAAAAAAGAGCCTGTTTCCCAGGCGAAGCTGATTGAACCGCCTATTGTGTGTTCCGGGCTGTAAGGGATTCTTTTATCTGATGAAAAGTCATAACCGAAACTTAAAAGATAGCTTAAAAGGTATTGATATGAAACAGAGGGAGTAATTTTTTTTATCGGGCCTTTTGAAACAGGAATGTCGAACTGGATTTTATTTTCAATTCCAAAGAACATTGCCTCTCCAATATTTTCAGGCCGCCAAATTCCCCCGGTTCCGGGAGACCAGTGAATCGAATCCTTCAGCCAGTTAGTAAAAAATGTGCTGTTCAGATCAATCAGATTTTTTACGCGCCATGACACGCCGAGATCCGCTCCCCAGCCGTCTTCCGGCCGCAGATACGGGTTGCCTTCCGCGCTGCCGCTTCCCGTCCAGTAGAGGTCTTCAAAATCAGGGAATTTAAAGCTGCGGAAATAGTTGTTCTTTATGGCAAGAGAATCCGCGAACCGGAGGTTTGTTACATTCCATAAAAAGCCCAGTTTTGGCACGGCTGTTACGGGCGTGTCTCCTTCGCTGGTAAAAACCGCCTTTACCGAAGGGATGATCATAAATTGACGCGCCGGTTTAAATTCCGCGGTTAAATAAATTCCGCCGTCATGCCTGTTTCGATTGCCGACATCAGAAGAATCAAGATAAATAAAACGGTAATCAAAACCGCTTCTTAAAACCAGCTTTACGCCGGGATACCAGTTCCAGCGGTTTATAGCCGTAATATTCTGCTGATCGTGACGTGAAAATATTTCCGCAGGCGAAGCGTAATCCCTCCTGATAAAATGCCACCCAACGGACGCTTCACAGGCGAGATCGTCGCGGAAAGCGCGGGGAATTTCCAGCATTAAATTGTTACGCGAAGAAATGTCATTCTGTCTGCCGGAATTGTCAGAGAAGCCCGAAACGGGAATATTTTTATCGCCGTAATAAAAACTGGAGGATGCAATCATTTTCGCCGAATCGGGCAGATCCAAAACAAAAGAGGCCGCGCCGCCGGCATCCCATACTTCGTTGTTGTCTTTGCGGCGGGTGTAGCCGTAGCGATCCGTGAACAGAAAGTGATTTTCCGCGCGGTTAGCAAACGCGCTGGTTGTAAAAGAAAAATTGCCGCCTCCATAAGCCGCCGAAAGGGAAATATTCTGTGTATCAAGCAAATCTTCCCAGTTTGGTCCCTGCGTCCCGCCGCCGCGATCCCGGTATTCACCGGGCATGGCGGACATGTTTGAGACGGAAGCGTTTAATTTTAATCCCGGTTTCTGTTTTTTAACAGTTATTATATTTATTACTCCGCCCATCGCGCCTGAAACATTATACCTGGTATCGGAACCGCCGTGAATTACTTCGATGCGTTCAACTGAATTTATATCAATTTGATCAATGTCAAATCTTCCGTCCATTGAAGAATTTACCGGCACTCCGTCAATAAGAAACGCGAGCCTTTTTGAATCAAGCCCCCTAAGATTAACTAAAGCGGAGCTGCCGTAAGCTCCGTACCGGGTAATGTTTAAATTATTGGACTCCTGAAGCAGCACTGCGAGATCAGGCGCGTTAAGGTTTTCTATTTCTTCTTTTTCAATCACGAATATCTGCTGGCTTGTCTGCAATGTTCCGGTGACAGTAATGCCGTCTTCTTCCGCAAATGACAGTTCTTCATCAAGATTCTGCGGGAATGCGGGAAGAGGAAAAGAGAAAATTATTAGTATTAAAAGTATTACTTTCCTGACCCGCATTTCTTATCCTGTCAAAAGATGTTTTATCTGGAATAAGGAGATGTAATGCTCCAGTCGATATAATTTCCCGCGTTATCAATTGTAAATTTTGTTTTAGCTTCCGCGAGAGTATCAAACATGGCGTGACTATATCCTTCATAAGCATCGGCCATGCTTACCGAAGATGCCGTTAAGCCTGTCCAATAAAGCGCCCCGAATTTTCCGGTATTTTCAGTATTCGGCGTATATGTTACTTCCGGATAATTGCTGTAATCGGCATCCATGTATGATGTAAATTCAATAATAAGCACGCCGTTTACAGATTCATAATTGGGAGAATTTTTTATTGTCCCTGTATAATTGTTTTCATAAGTTATTGTATTTGCTGACGCGTTAATTGTTATACTGCTGAATATATCAGACCATGTTCCGTTCAAACTCACGCTTTCGCCGGAATCCGGCTCGGCGCAGGAAATAAACACCGCGCCGGTAAACAAAACCAGCGCCCAGATAACGGAGTAACCCGTGCGTTTTGCCGCTTTCGCGTTTACCCTTGCGCGGATCCGCGCGGTCCTGTGATTAAATTTTTTTACCATTTCCATAAAACTCTCCCTGCCGAAGAAAAGACGCGTATGACCGCGGTCATACAGAAAGACCGGCTATCATGTTGAGAATAAAATTCCAGACAGATTATTGCGATGTAGACATCGTCGGCTTTTCACAGGCTTTTCCTCGAACCTTGAAATAAATGTACGCCTTCTTAAGAAAGCGCCGCATATCAAAGTTTCCTGACTAATGGGCGGTTTATCCATCGGCCTTCCCGGTTTCCCAGTGGCCGTATGCAACTTTCGTTACTTGACGGATTTTTCCCAATTACAGTTACGGGCTAGCGGGGGATTTTCACCCCACTTCCTTTGAAATATACATTTACAGTAAATGCCATTCGCGGGAAAATGTCAAGCCGCAGCGATGTCAAATATGACAGTCATATTTGACAGTCATACTTGACAGTATTACTTGACGCTGTATGTCTAATATTCTAAAATATTGTAATCTGCGGTTTGTTGGGCTTTTCAATCAGGAGTATATATGAAATTAATACAAAAATATTTTTTATGCGTTCTTATTTTTTTATTGCCGGCGCATGTCTTTTCGCAGGATCAGCAAATAGACGCCGCTTTAAAAAGCGCCAGCGATTTTCTCAGCACCAGAATCCCAAAGGGAATGAGGATTGCGGTTTTAAACTTCAGTTCCGACTGGCCGGATTTGTCTTCCTATGTAGTGGATGAATTATCCGGAAATTTTGTTGAAACCGGTTTTTTCACCGTGGTGGACAGATCGAATCTTGAATTAATCCAGCAGGAGATGCACTTTCAATTTTCCGGCGAGGTGAGCGAAGAATCGGCGCAGTCCATCGGCCAGAAGCTGGGAGCGCAGGCAATTGTGTCCGGATCAATCCTGGACACAGGATCGGGAATCAGACTCCGGACAAGGGTAATATCCGTAGAAACAACTCAAATCCTGGGGATGCATAATGTAAACCTTAGGCAGGATAACCGCGTGGCAACTTTGACAAAACTAATCGCGCCGGTTCAGTCTATGCCTGCGGCGAGGGCGGCTCCCGCCTCGGCATCCAAAAACTCCACGGATGCTGAAGGCGGCAAGGCGGTTCCGGCAGCTCAGCCGGTCAAGTCCTCTGATCCGGCTCCGGCGGCCAAACCCGCCGCGCGCGCGGTTCCTGTTGCGCGTCCGACAATAACTACGCCGCCCGCACGTAAGCCGTTCATTCCGAAACCTGCCCAGGATGGTTTTGTGCTGATGAATGCCGGAACTTTTTTAATGGGCAGCCCTTCGGGTGAACTGAAACGCAAAAGCAATGAAGCTGACCATGTGGTAAGGATAAGCGCGTTCTACATGGGAGAAAAGGAAGTGACCCAGTTTGAGTATCAGGCTGTTATGGGAAGAAATCCAAGCCGTTTCAAAGGCTCCAAGCTTCCTGTAGAGAGGGTAACGTGGTTTGACGCTGTTGAATACTGCAACAGGGCAAGCAGACGGGACGGATTGACACCGGCGTATATCATTGACGGCGAAGGCCGTAAAAGAACCGTTCGATGGAACATGGACGCTGACGGTTACCGCCTTCCCACCGAGTCCGAGTGGGAATATGCCTGCCGTGCAGGTTCAATGACGCCTTTTAACACTTCTTTTGGTTCCGGTTATAACATCACTACTGCTCACGCGAATTTTAACGGAGCAAAAGTTTATGGCAGCAACTCCATTGGCATTAACCGCAAAAAATCGACGGATGCCGGAAGTTTTGAACCGAACGCGTTTGGTTTATATGATATGCATGGAAATGTCATGGAATGGTGCTGGGACATCTTTGGCAAATACAGCAAAGAAATACAGGTTAATCCGGTTGGCGCTGTAAAAGGAAGCCGCAGGGTTCAGCGCGGCGGAAGCTGGAAACATTCAGCGCAGTTTGTACGCTCGGCGCAGAGATTGTCAGCCGGAATGAATTCCAAAAACGCGTTTACCGGTTTCCGCATCGCGCAGTCCGCGGTTCAGCCTGTATCCGATAAAATTGTAAAATTAAACAGAGGCGTGTTTACAATGGGCAGTCCTGTCAATGAGCCGGAGCGCGGCGGCGATGAAAACAGGCGTCAGGTGACATTAAGCTCGTTTTACATGGCGAAGCACCCGGTTACAATCGCGGATTTCTGGTATTTTATAAATGATACCGATTATAAAACAGATGCCGAAAAAAGTAAAAACGGATACATATTCAATAATAACAACTGGGATGCGAAAGAAGACGCTAACTGGAAATATTCATATATGAGTCAGGTTAACAGCCACCCCGTAGTATTGGTAAGCTGGAATGACGCGTTCCAGTATTGCAATTGGCTGAGCGAACAGGAGAGTCTTGTGCCTGTTTACACAATCAGCGGAAAGAGCGTGACGATGAACATGAATGTAAACGGTTACCGTCTGCCGACAGAAGCTGAATGGGAATACGCCTGCCGCGGGGGGACAACGACTCCTTTTGGCATAGGAGAAAATATAACGGCGGCGCAGGNCAATTTTAACGGCAACAATCCGTACAATGGCGGCGCTAAAGGAACCTACCGGGAGAGAACAACCCCGGTTGGAAGCTTCAAGCCGAATGAATGGGATCTGTACGATATGCATGGGAACGTGAGTGAGATGTGCTGGGACTGGTATGGCCCCTATTCGGACGATTTGCAGACAAATCCGACAGGTTCGTCTTCTGGTTCACGCCGTGTTACCCGCGGCGGAGGGTGGATAAACGGCGGCGCAGCAATACGCTCGGCGGCGCGTTCCAACGCTTCTGTGAACAGCAGCAACAATGCTTTGGGGTTCCGCATAGCGCGATCCGTAATTGAGTAACCGGTTATGTTTTCCGTTCATTCGGCTATTCATTTTTTAAAAATTTATACTATAATAGCGTTATGTCTTATTTAAACCTAGCGGCAGAAACCGGAAAACCGCTGCCTTTGGGAGCGTCACTTTTAAATGACGGCATCAACTTCGCTCTTTTTTCCAGGAATGCCACAGAGATCACCATTATCATTTTTGAATCTTCGGATCCTGAATGTTCATGGACAGAGATACAGCTTGACAGCAAAGCGAATAAAACCGGTAATATCTGGCATTGTTTTATAAGAGGGCTTAAAGCCGGAACATGTTACCTGTACCGCGCGAACGGGCCCTATTTCCCGGAAAGAGGGCTTCGCTTCAATCTGTATAAAACGCTTGTTGATCCCTATGCCAAAGCCTTGACCGACATAAGTAACTGGGATTTTGTCAAATGCGCCGGTTATAATCCCGATAAACCAGGACGCGATCTTACATATTCCTATGTTGATGATATTAACAATCAGCCGCGCTGCATTGTAGTTGACGATCATTTTGACTGGCAGGGAGATATGCCTCTCAATTACCCTCTGCGTTTCAGCGTGATTTACGAAACCCATGTCAGAGGGCTTACCATTCATCCCAGTTCGGGAGTTGAGCACCCCGGGACATACCGCGGCGTTATCGAAAAAATTCCGTTCTTTAAAGATTTGGGAATAACGAGTCTTGAGTTCCTGCCTGTTCAGGAATTTAACGAGAAGGAAATTGTGCGTCTTAATCCTCAGACAAAAGAAAAACTGACCAATTACTGGGGTTATTCCACAGTGGCGTTTTTCGCGCCAAAGGGCAGCTACGCTTCGGACAGGAGTCCCGGAGGGCAGGTTAACGAATTTAAAGAGATGGTAAGGGAACTGCACAAGGCCGGAATAGAAGTTATTCTTGACATTGTGTTTAACCATACCGCCGAGGGAAATGAAAAAGGACCGACATTTTCCTTCCGGGGCCTGGACAATTCAATCTATTACATTTTAAATGAAAATCAGCGTTACTACCAGAATTATTCCGGATGCGGAAATACCGTTAACTGCAATCATCCTGTTGTGCGCACATTTATAATGGACTGTCTTCGCTATTGGGTAATGGAAATGCATGTTGACGGTTTCCGCTTCGATTTGGGATCAATTCTCGGGCGGGACCGGAACGGGCACATTATGGAAAATCCGCCGACCCTTGAGCAAATCGCCGAAGACCCTGTTCTGAGTTCTACGAAAATAATCGCCGAAGCGTGGGACGCGGGCGGCGCGTATCAGGTAGGCTGGTTCCCCGGCGGGCGCTGGGCAGAGTGGAACGATAAATACCGCGATAATATCCGCCAGTACTGGAGAGGAGATCCAAAAGAGACCCGCCAGCTTGCGACGCGAATCGCCGGCAGTTCCGACCTTTACCTGCGGGACGGGCGCAAGCCGTTTCACTCAATTAATTTTGTCATCAGTCACGACGGTTTTACGATGAATGATCTTGTTTCGTATAACGGAAAACACAATCAGGATAACGGGGAAGAAAACAGGGACGGAAGCGACAACAACTACAGTTATAATTACGGCGCGGAAGGCCCCAGCTCCGATCCTGTTATCAAAAACCTGAGGGAGCGCCAGATTAAAAATTTCTTCGCCACCCTCATGATCTCTTTGGGTACGCCGATGATTTTGGGCGGCGATGAATTCGGGCGCACCCAGAACGGCAACAACAACGCTTACTGTCAGGATAACCAATTGTCATGGTACGACTGGTCCCTGCTTGAGAAAAACAAAGAGATTTACCGCTTTGTCAAAGAAATAATTGCCTTCCGCAAGCGGCATCCTGGTTTTATGCGCCCTGAATTTTTTACCGGAAGGGGAGGCAATTACAAGGGTATTCCCGATATAAGCTGGTTCAACGAAAAAGGAAAAAGCCCGGACTGGAATCATATCGGCTCTTTTCTCGCTCTGCGTCTGGACGGCAGTAAGGCGGATACTTTCGCGGATCGCGATGATAATGATTTTTATATAATGTTTAACTCTTCTTCCGACGCGCAGAATTTTATTGTTATTGAGCCGCCTGTCAAAAAAAACTGGTTCCGCGCCGTTGATACCGGGCTTACTTCCCCGAATGACATTCTGCTTCCAGGAAACGAAAAATCCCTGACATTCCAGCGCACTTACAGCGTTAAAGCGCGCAGTCTTGTTATATTGATTTCCAGGGAGTGTTAGCTGATGGATAACAGCAGTTTTATTCTGGGCGTTGATCTGGACGGAGTGGTAGGCGATTTTTACGGGGCTGTGCGGAAGATCGCCGCGGAGTGGCTCAACAAGCCGCTTGAGTCGCTTTCAACGGAAGTATCCTTCGGACTCCGCGAATGGGGCATTGATGAATTCGGCGGCTATGACAGGCTGCACCGTTTCGCAGTAACGCAGAGAAACATCTTCCGCGACATGATTCCTATCGAGAACGCGCCCGCCATTCTGCGCAAATTGTCCAATCAGGGCATCCGCATCCGCATTATAACGCACCGGCTCTTTTTAAAATATTCGCACCGCACGTCAATTACGCAGACCGTTGAATGGCTGGATAACTACGACATTCCCTACTGGGACATCTGTTTTATGAACGACAAAGGCGCTGTCGGCGCTCATGTCTACATTGATGACGCTCCCGAAAACATAATCAATCTGCGCAAACACGGGTGCAAAACAATTGTGTTCGGCAATTCCACTAACCGCGATATTCCCGGACCCCGCGCCGATAACTGGACTGATGTTGAGCGCATGGTAATGGAAGCCCGCGAGGAGTGGCGCACGGGAACAGTGGGATTATTCGCCGTTTAAACAGTGAAAGCCGCAAAAGAAATTGTATTAATCACGATTAACGCGAAATGGATACATCCTTCCCTCGCGCTCCGGCTGCTGAAAGCCAATCTTGGACCGCTTGAAGACAACTGCCGGATAATCGAGTTCAACCTGCGCCAGCCGTTAAATGAAATGAAAAATGCGCTTCTTGCAGAATCTCCGCGGATATTGGGAATTTCGGTTTCTGTCTGGAACCACATCGCGGCGCTGGAACTTCTCCGTGAACTGGAAAATGCCTGGATTGCCAGACCTGTCATCGTTTTGGGCGGACCTGAAGTTTCACACCTCCGGCCGGAAGGGGAAATTTTCCGTTACGCCGATCATGTTATCCGCGGAGAAGGGGAGAACGCTTTCCGCCTGTTATGCGAAAATATAATGGGCGGCGGCAGGACTTTAAATTTTCCGGACGCGTATCATTATGCGGATCTTCCGGAAATAAAAACGGCGTATCATCTTTACACGGACGAGGATGTCCGTAAAAAACTGATATACGCTGAATCGGGCAGAGGGTGTCCGTATAACTGCGAATTCTGCCTGAGTTCGTTTGACAGCAATGTGCGCGAATTTCCTCTGGAGAAATTTCTGGAGGAAATGGACATATTAATTCAGCGCGGCGTAAAAACATTTAAGTTTCTGGATCGATCCTTTAACATCAATGTTAAACGCTCTTTGCGGATTATGGAATTCTTTCTGGAAAGAATAAACGGACGCCCGTCTTCTTCCGCGCCGTTTGTTGTCCATTTTGAGATGGTTCCATCGCTTTTCCCGGATGAATTGCGCGTAATGCTAGCGCGTTTTCCGCCCGGGAGCCTGCGTCTTGAAATAGGAATTCAAACCCTAAACCCGGAAGTTTCCGCGCGGATAGGGCGCGTTTCAAACCCGGAAAAAGAAATTGAGACGCTTCGTTTTCTTTACGGGAACACCAGCGCGGTCATTCACGCGGATTTAATCGCCGGCCTTCCCGGAGAAGACCTTGATTCTTTCGGACGCGGTTTTGACATGCTGTGGAGCGCATTTGAAGATCAATGTCAGATAACAAAACAAGGCGTTCATATATCCGATCGCGTGGAAATTCAAACTGGAATCCTAAAGCTTCTGCCGGGAACTCCCATTTTGCGCCGCAGTGAATATTACCGAATGCGGTGCGGCGGACTTCCTCCTTATGAAGTTACTGAAACATCGGCGATGAGCGGCGAAGATTTATCCCGCGTTAAAAATTTTTCGCGGTTTTGGGAATTGATTGTAAACCGGAAGCTGGTATCTGGCGCTAAACTCGCGGAACTGGGCGGGAAAAACGGCGTTTTTAAAGCGTTCATAGGCATTTCTGACAGGTTATTCTCGCGTTTTGGAAGAAGCTGGGGAATAGATAAAAAGGAATTAATATTGGAACTGCGGGAAATCTGATTCGCGCCCTTACTGGACATAATATTATTTTGACATTAAATTGAATGAAAGGGGGAACCTGTGAAAAAAGCGTCTGTTATAATTATCGCGCTGACTGCGCTGGCTGTTTTTGCGTGCACAATTCCTTCCGCATTTGAAATAAAAGGTTCGCAAAGCGCGAAATTTTCAGCCAATATGGATTTCAGCGAAATGTTTTCAGGAAGCGTCCTGGATTCATTTAACAGCGATGATGAAAATTTTAAAATCCTGTCATGCGCAAATTCCAAATATATGACATTTATTATTTACCTGCCGCTTTTTGATGAAGTGATTGACAGCGCTCTTGATGACGCTGTTTACGGTTTATTGCCTTCAGACGGAATATACAAAATTTCAGGCGACAAGCAGATGGCTAGCGGCAGTTCATCCGCGGTGAGTCTTGGCGGCACGGAAGATTATCTGGCAGGTTTCGATTTTAACAGCGTTAAATCACAGTTGTATATAAGCGGTTCTGACATAGCGGAATATCTTTCAATTACAATCGGCATAGACGGCGATTCTTTTTCAATAAAAAAATCCGGCGGATTTGTTTTTACCGGAAGCGGTTTTGATGAAGAAAAGTGGAAAAATTTTTCCGATGAAGAATGGGAAGCTCTCTCTGACCCGAATAAAGGCGGCAAAGAAATTGATCTGACGAAGGCGATGAAAAACTCCGCCGCGCTGGCATTTGACTATAATGTCATCATGGAAGACGGAATGGAAATTCCCATTGGCATAACGGGAAATGAAAACAGCATAAAAGCCGAACTTGTTATATGGCTTCCGATGGAATTTATAGCGTCCGCTGAAGACGGAGGCGTTTTGATTTTCCCGAATGATTTTATGGGAGGAGAGAATGATCTTTTTTTCAGAGAGGAAGCCGGAACCGGCGATGATTCCATTACCAAAATCATAAAAAAACTGAATATTGATATAGAGATGAACAAGAGTCCGTTTGACGGCGCGCTGCTGGTTATTAACAGCACAGGCGGCCTTGAAATAACAAATGAGTTAAGCGGCGGCTCAATCAGTTTCGGGATAAGCGAAGAAAATATGGCAAAGCTGAACGAACCCGAATATTTTCCCTTTATTCCGAAATTCAACATCTATTTTAAGAAAGATGAAATAATGGCAATCCCCCGCGATTTCAGGATAACCTATATTTGCTTAAACGCTGACTTTGAATACGCTTATTATTTCCGGCAGGGGAAAAAATAACATGAAGAAATTTCTGTTATTGCTGCATTTACTTTTTATTCTGTCTGTTTCCGTTTACTCAGATGAAATAAAAGAACCCGAAGATGAATTTCCCGGAGAAACCAAAGAAACATTTTATATGGAAAAAAGGATGTTTGAATTTGGATTCTTGAATTTCGGGCTTGGTGTATCAAACAGTTTTTTGTCAGCAGGTGAAATTTTCAGGGAAAAGATAGCCGTTGACATTAACAAACTGGAAGACGGTCTGCGGTTTAATCTGGACGCTTCTGTTTCGCCTTTCTTTCTGGACATTAATTATCTGGACAAGTGGGGCATCGGCTTTTCAATGGAAACAGCCGCGATGGGAGTCGTTAATCTTTCCGGAAAAATGTTAGCGTTAAACGAAATATCAGGCGATAAATCCGATGTCAGCGCGGCTGTTTTTTCAGAGGCAAGGCTTAAAGGCTTTTTTCATATCGGGAGAATTAAACTGCTGATTAAGCCCGCCGTTTATTATCCGCTTGTGTATATTAAACCTGACATTTCATACACATACCAGAACACGGACAACGGAACGTCGTCTGACACGGTGCTTAATGTGAATATTAATCTGTTTATTTATACCGCGGTTTCCATGGAAGATTTTTCCGGCGATATAGACGTTACCGCGTCTCCCGGAGCTGATATAAACCTGGGCTTTGAATATCCCCTGTCCGAGGTTATTGGGTTATCCTCCAAATTGCCGTTCCTGGACTTTGACATAGGTTTGGAGCTTTTTAACATTCCGCTGGTTCCGTCTGTTATGAGAAATTATCTGCTTATTTCCGCCAGGATTGGGGGAGAGGAACCGTTGAATCTTTTCAGCGGCGATGTTGATTTGGATTCTTTTTTGACAATTGACGATTCCGTTTACGGCGAAGAAGATATGTTTGTTTTCCGTCCGTTCAAACTGCTCACCTGGGCTCATTGGCGGCCTTTCAAGAGACAACCGCTGACTATAATTCCTTCTCTGGGATTCGCGGTAAACCCGCTTTATCACAAGCCGTTTTCAATGGAGGGAGGCGTAACAGCGCGTCTTGATTTGGCGAATATTTTTATTACGGAGTTCGGAAATAATTATACGGATCGCGTCTGGAAAAACAGCCTTGATTTCGCGCTTAACACAAGGGCAGTCGAGTTCAATTTCGGTCTTTCAATGCAATCCGCAAAATTTTTAAAAAGCTGGACAGCCGCGGGATTTGGTATGAAAATGGGGATAAAGTTCGGCTGGTAAGGCATTTGCGCCGGTTAGAGTCTTATAAGTGGAAACATTATAGACGCTAATCAAGAGCCGAAAAAATTGGCGTTGACAGTTCCGATGAGAACGGATTGGCGCGAGTAAAATCAGGAAGCCATTCGCTGCCTGTTACAAGTTCCTGGCAGAATCCTTCTTCTATTCCATAATCATCCAGCCAGCCAAGGACAGTTTCATATTCTTCTTCTGACAAAAATCTCTGCGGCGCAGTTTTTCCCCTGAGCGGAACCGGAGTGTACTGCGTCATTAAAGAGAGAAGAGCGTTC
>JGI24695J34938_10001669_pt1 | contig 18424 bp, 10 predicted proteins | sample TergutCo191P3_FD_34938 | JGI IMG/M metagenome (IMG submission 34938)
GACGGCACAAACTCGCTCCAAAAGGGTGCCCTTATGATGAAGGAAGCCATTAGAACCGGGCGGAGCCGTTACGATTTCACGTACCGGCAAAATGACGGAACGCTGATCCCCGCCGAGGAGATTGCCAGCCACGTCAAAATTGACGACAAGGATTTCGCCATAGTCTACACCAGCGATCTGCGCGCGGAGTATGCCGCCAAGGAAGCCGAACAGGCCGCCCAGAAAAGATTGCAAGCCATGACGGACAGGCTGAACGGGCAACTGGAAACCCAGTCCGCGGCAATCACCGAATCCTCCGCCGCCATAGAAGAGATGGTTGCAAACACTAGGTCGGTCAACAGTACCCTTTCCAGGAACGCGCAGAACGTGAAGGAGTTACAGGAAGCCTCTGCGGTCGGGCACTCCGGCCTTAACGAGGTCGCGACGGACATCAAGGAGATCGCCCGGGAATCGGAGTCACTTCTGGAGATCAACTCGGTGATGCAGAACATCGCCAGCCAGACGAACCTGCTTTCGATGAACGCCGCGATCGAGGCCGCACACGCCGGGGAATCGGGCCGGGGTTTTGCGGTGGTGGCGGACGAGATCCGCAAGCTGGCCGAATCGTCCAGCCGGCAGTCCAAGACCATCGGTGGGGTGCTCAAGAAAATCAAAAGTTCCATTGACAAGATCACCAAGTCCACCGACAACGTAATGAACAAGTTCGAGGCGATAGACGGCGGCGTTAAAACCGTGGCGGAACAGGAACACGGCATACTGAACGCCATGGCCGAGCAGAGCGCCGGAAGCACTCAGATCATGCAGGCGATTGCCCAGGTGAACGACATCACCGGACAGGTAAAGGAAGACGCACGGAAAATGGTCGAGGCGGCGGCGAAGCTGGGGGTTTAGGCTGAAATTCCGTGCCAGTCAATGGCAGGGCGACTCATTCCGTGTAGTAAATTAAGATATCGTCAAGGGAAAGATAAAAATGGTGGCCGTCTGCGCTGGCTCCATCTCTTTTTTCCCACCGGATATCCGTGACACCCGCCTCCAGGTCAAAGGCAATGAATGACCATAAGACGTCATGGGTTACCCGGTGTCTCTCGATGTTGTTTATCGAGAGGGTCGCCCCGGCAGTGTTATTAGAAAAAGCAAAGTTGGCGTACCAAAATGAAAGCCTTGCCCTTCTGCTTAAGTTTACCCTAAGGTGTAACATCGCCGTATTGGTTCCGCCTACCGCCAAGGATCTGCCGCTCTTGGGAGGATGAACATGAATACGGTTTTGAGAATTTGAAATCAAATCTCTGCGACATGTATAGTACCCCGCGAAGTTTCGTCGCTCGCGATACGGTTGCATGGCGCCCTCCGCATCGTCCCACCATACTACGGTACCCTGCACGGCACTAAGCATTCCCCCGTTATTCGTATGCACTTCTACAACAATAGTATTATCAATAAAAACAAATTCGACGTGCTGGTTTGATTCCACAACGATGATATCACTTGTTCGGCCAATAAGGTGGTTGGTCCTGCGTCGAAAGAAAATAAAGCCAGCCCCAGGCTCCACCGCATTCGTCGCGTTTGTGCCAGGTGTTATAGAGTCCCCGAACTGGTTATTGTTCCAAACTACGCTTGTGAGCTCAGCAAATGATTGGTTCGCTATGGTAAGTGTCCCCGTATTGTCGATTTCATCAATAGGCTGGCGGCACGCCAACAAGGCCATCGCGAGGAGGCCAACAGCCAACAACGGAAAATATCTTGTCATCTTCATCCCCTTCCGTACCTAAAATAAAAGTTGGTGGCCTGGCGTGTATTCGCCAGGCCACGGTGTTTAATCCGACATCGCCCGAATTCTGCTAATGCCCGGAGGCTACTACCAGCCTCCTGACCACGTTCTTATCAGCTTTATTCCGGCTATAGGGGTTGGAGCAACTGTATAGCGAGAGCCGGTGGTGGAGGAACGTACTAGGTATGGAACTACGACCCCGGCTTCAATCCCTATGGCTACGCGTGAGCTTGAGCCAATGATAAGCCCTACCCGTATGTTATGAAGCCTAATGTTGACTTGATCGTTACTGCTCGGAAACAGGCCGATACCACCAGTCCAGGCGTACCAGGTATAGGGTACCAACCTTAGGTCATGGATGAAGAACGGTAACTGGATGCCGGCTCCTGCCATGAATCCGAAGGCATCGTGCACGGTTCTTTGCGTTCCCGACGGGGGGCCACCAAGAACGCTTGCATACTGTACCCCCAGTATGGTGAAAATCCAACCAGGGCCTATAGTGAATCCTACATGGCCAGTAACACCTGCCAAGCTTAGCTCGTCCATACTTGAACTCACGCCACCGCCGCCAATGTACAGGCTGAGAGCGAAAGGCCCCCAACTTTTCATTCCTGCCTCGGCGAAAAGCCCGGTGCCACCAACCGCAAACAATGCCAGTGAGAGTGCCAAAATCTTTTTCATCTTACTCCTCCTCTCCAGATCTGAAAATTCTTGTCCACCCTAAAGGGCGTCCTAAACTGCTTGATTCTGAACGAAGTTCAATGAACTCGTCTTCGCTAACCGCGCGTAGCAGTACGGGAACACAATTGAGCAGAGTACCGTCCCCTGCTCTTACCGCGCCAACAATAGAGTCTCGTTCGATTCGCGAGCCAGCAAACAGGAGCATGTCGTATCCGGTGCTGTTTACGACCCTCACTGTTCCATCCCCATTGTTTCTGAAGCCACCATCGTAGTAGAGCGCAAAAGCACTGACCTCCGAATGGTATTCCGAACTGCAACCCACAGCGAGGATCAAAACAAGCCCCGCTGCAACCAGAACCGCTGCAAAAAATTTCCTCATCTTCCTTCTCCTTGTTATCAAAAAATTAGTGGCCATTGTCTACTAAATACAACCGATGTACCATCAAAAATGAATTCATATATATATCCATTTCCCGCAGTAAAAGCGGGGACAGGTGTGACATTCAAACCTGATCTAATACTAAAACCTCTAAATTCGAACTTCCCTCCAATAGGGATGCCCCCGACAGCTAGATTGTTCAACGTGAAAATACCAGTTCTGCCAGAAGTTATTGGAAGCACCCCGTTCCCCGCCTGTGGAATTGACTGCCCAAAGTAAAAAAGCGTGCTAGGCAAATTGTGTGTGCTCTTTACCGCCATAAATGCGGAGCGGGACACTAGGTTTTGCGGCTGGGGTATCTGTATTGTTATGTGCCTGCCCTCTTCTATTACTCTGTTTATCTGCACATTGAAATCGTGGCCGATCGCAAATATATCGGTGCTGTTGTCGGAATCCAAGAGCAAACTGTCGGGTATTGAAAGTAGGTATTCAACGGAGAAAGTGGTGCCAAGGCCATGCGTTCCACTAATTCTGATGTCAACGGTTTGGCTTCTATCCACACCGGAACCAAGCTCCACCACGATGGGCCCGCTAAACACATCGCGACGAATTCTAACTCTATAGCTGGATTCGTTAAAGAAGGTAACCCTTCCCATCTGAATCATGTTGGTCTCATTCACATTTTCACGGCCCAGATTATTTTGGCAGGCGGTAAATAAACTTGCAAAAATAAGAACCAATAAACCAGCCTTAAAAATATTTTTCATGTTCATACTCCTTTGAAAGAAGGCTGCCCGCACTGGGGCCAGGCAGCCAGGAAAACTATGAAATAAAAATTACGGGGAGATGATAAATTCGTCCGTATCTATCTCTCCTTGACGAACCAGGACAGCCCTGTAAGATGCAGGGTCAATGAGCGGCATACCCGCGATATGCTCAAAGGTCACGTGGTAGTAAAACCCGTTTTCCAGCGTCGGCATTGTATTGGCACCCTCAAACCTGACAGGCACGGCCACGTTTCCGCTTGGGAGAAAGATATTCAAATTCATCGGCCCTATATCTGCATATACGGAAAAGCTGCGGAACACCCCGCTATTTATCCCAGTCCCGGTCGCTGTTACAGGCGCACTGATAGCTTGGAAGGGCTGATTGCCGCTCCTAAAAGTCACCATTTGGGCAAAGGAATTCATCACCTTGACCGTACTCATAGCTGCCGTAACGGGGAAGGTAATGTCATCATCCCCAAGCCACGGGAAATGGAGAGGCGGTGCGGGACTCCCTATAGGCTCTGGCTGAACAGCTTGTGCGCTAAAAGGTTCTGTTGGAATGAACTGCACAATTTCCATTACTTGTGTTGAGAATCCTACCCAGACGGGTACAACCATAAGCTGCTCGGCAGAGGATGTCCGTATAACCCGATTGCGTTCCCCGCGGCGGAGGAAGGCAATGACCCTTCCGTTGATAGAGTTCTCGCGCAATTCGAGCGCATACCGGGAGCTCATATTGTGAACGATAAAATAGAACTCCCCTTCGGTCGTGGAAGTCATTTCGACCATAGCGGGGGCTCCTCTACGGAATGGAACCATCGCTGAATGCGTTGCTTGGGCCAGCACTCCATCCCTTTCCAAATCTTCTTGCTTCACGGCATACTTGACCGTGAAGCCTCCCACATCATAGTTACGCTCATTTGAAAGATTCAAAGGAGCGGTTGACCCTGCCCGCACCCCCCCGACAATGTTCTCTGGGGTAAAAGAGCTGGTTCCAAAAAGAATCATATCATGGGCCGAAGTATTCCTAATCAAAGTTGATCCAGCAGCATTGTTGCGGAATGACGGATCGAAGAAATGGTCAAAACCGCCACCACTACCGCTATTGCCACTGTTGTCACTACTGCTTGATCCGTCGCTGTCACCAGGGGGATCCCCAGCGGGTAGCAGATCACACCCCGCAATGCTGAAACCAATCGCGACGACTAATAACGACGCCGCAATTTTTGTCTTCAATCGTTTCATTTTCATCTCCATTTTCATGTTCTTCATTTGACACCTCCGGACCGAGAAATTTTGGTACGGATACCCGTTAATTTGGACTATATGCCAGTTGCATTTGCGAGATACCCTATGTTCCCTAAGGAGGGCGATCTTTCCATAACTTGCCAAGAGTCAATATAACCCTAGGAGTCAATATACCCCCAGTTGTTCCGGCAGACGGTTGCGCACAAACCGGTGCGCTTGCTATCAGCCAGAATAAAACAAGAATCACCGTCGCTATTTCCATGCCTCCGTAACCGACCAAGTTTTGGCGAAAGATGCATCATCCGAAAGCCCGGTTTGCCCAGCGCTTTTGTGTTCGCATGCCTTGCTGGATGTCAACATTTCTCCGATTTTCATTTTTCCTCCCCTGGTGCTTTAGTTTCCTTAATTTTCGATGCAGTTGTAATCCGCTTTTCACAACGAATAAAACTCCGACATGCCAGATTATCCCGCTTCGGATGGAAACGCCCATCGATGCTGCAATAGACGCTCCCCCCAAATACGCCCCCCTCCTTACATTCGCAACAGGCATTGCATCCAGGGCCACTTTCCCTTTCCCCGTCACACCTTTCCTCATTTTCTCCTTCTGTCTGTTTCATCATCCCTGCCATCTCCGTTTGCTTAGGTTAAGCGTAGCATACGCGCTAGGTTATCTGTCGGGCCCATTTATTCGACGACTTCCATTTGACAATACCCGAAGAGTGTTCTTCCCTTCCCCGTCTTTCAGAATAATAAAGTTTACTTCGTTCTTCATATCCTGATTATACAGCCGTTATATTGCTCCTGTCGGAAGCATTTTTTTATGCCCTTGCGTTGGATCGACTGGCCACTTTCACTGATTAATAATACAGGGGTATCCTACTCGCTGTCGGGGTTGTTTGAAGATGCTTGATTATGCGAAATTTTCTCTTTTCTTGGCTTATTTGCCGTATCCAAATTTCAAAATCATTTTTTTAAATTCATGTTCTGGAATTTCGTTTATGATATTTCTAAGTTGGTCATGCGTTAATCTGTCTTTTAGTTCATTGTAATCTATTTCGTTCGACCTTTCGTCCCTTTCTATTTTAATCAACTCTTGTAAACCATTCCATTTTTTATCATATTCTGCTAATTTGGTAAGAACAATTTTGTTTTGCAATATGATTGAAATAATTTCAGTTAATGCGTCCGAAAAAAATCTTGAACCATCGTAACCATAGATATGGTTTAATTCATGTAATAGTATGGCAGCCGCATCGGCGAAGGGATACATGAAAAATTTAACGTTAAGGAATATTTCTTTCTCTTTATAATTTTTCGATCTGTTCTGGCCAATGATATTATCACTTGTCCCTATCGTGTAAACAGCATTTTCATAACGTTTGTACAAATCTGCGGAAATTTCTTTGCAAAATGCGATCAGTACACTTATGGATTCAAGCTCCAAGATAGTGGGGGATCTGCGTTTCTTCCCTTCTTCCTCTTCTTGTATAGTTAATTCGCCTATAGCTTCACCATCGGGTGTTTTCATTCCAAAATAAGACATATATCTTGGACAACAAATATATTTTTCTTTTTTGTATTTTTCGGCAATCTCTTTTGTTTTTATTTCAAGCAATAATTTATCTATACCATTGGGAGGAACAAGTCCAAAAGATTCCTTTGCATAATATTCTTCTGGGAAATAATCAGCTTTACTATTTTGATGATACCACCTAGACCCCTGAGTCTCTGCAATAACGGCTAGGTACTTATCTCCTTTCTCCCACCAATTTTTCAGAAAAACAATCATTTTTTTAAATGCATTGCGATAAAATTGCTTAAAGACGTATTTTAAAAGCGATTCGATGACTTTTTCGTTAAACGCCTTCCTGTCCCTGTCATGTTTTATTTGTTTATCCACTATTTTATACTCTTTGTTGCACACAATAATTATTGGCAGATCAATTTTTGCCCTGAGTAACCTTTTGTAAAAAATATAGCCATATTTTTCCGTGGATTTCAACACCGATATATCGTTGGAATAATTGTCAAGCAAAATATCACCAAAAAGCTGATTGCCGTCATAATAAAAATACTTCATCCCGAATTTAAATTCTTCAATTAATTTAGAGGGACAATTTGACAATGTAAGTTCCGTTCCATTTATTGGCGTTATTTCCAATAGTTCGCAGAAAATAATCTTTTTTTCCGATTTGCCGATGTTACCTGATTTAAAAAAGAACTTCAATTTTTTGTTGCCAGTACTTAATTCCACATTGCAATTCCAGTTTCTCATGGCATTTAACAAGCTTGCCTTAAAACCTTCCCCATATTGCCCTATGGCATTTGAATCTTGCCCCTTATCGCTACCCATATAAATGAGTTCTTTATAGTCAAAAACGGCGGGTGCCGAAACGGTTACCTTTGTTGAGGAGCATTCTATTGCTATGTCTTTGACGGAATTGGCGTCATAAAAATTTTGCAGAAAATCACGCGTTGTTTCCATCTCATTCCACTCAACGCCCCATTTGTCGGTAATGCGCATGTCGATAATTTCTATTGTTTTTTCCACTATAACGCTCCTTTGTAAATCTTATCACAAATCAGTTGCATTTGCTAGTGCCTTTTGCACGTCCGTATTTTAATGATACTGCGTATTTACGTTTCTTGTCGGAAGGGTTTTGTATCGTGTTTTTCGGCGAGAGAATCTCATAATTTGCCCCCATAAGCCCTGATTAGTTCCTTTAGTTCGTCACTTGAAAATCTGCAATCCTTGAAACTGCAATCATTAATACAAATTCCATCAAATATCGGAATTTCCCAAAGCCATTGTTTTGTTTCTATGTCCCATTCCCTAGTAATATCGCCCAGAAACAGTATTCGCTGGCTATCTGGACTGTATACTGTGCATATATCGTAAAGAATTCCAATGCGCGCATCGTAAGAATGCTCTATAAAAGTTCGCAAGCATTGCCCAGTTTTTCTATCCCATTCCTTAATGGCACTATTATAAGAAGTAGAGAGAATCCGTTGGCCGTCTGGGCTGTATGCTGCTTCAATTACAGTGTCAGGATGTTCCTTGAAAATGCACAGGCACTGTTTATTCTCTATATCCCATTCCTCGATAACACCAGAACGTCCGATGAGTACCCTTAGGCCATCTGGACTGTATTCTGCGTTAAGGACAGTGCCAGAATGCCCCTCAAAAATGCGCCACCCTCCAGTTTTTTTGTCCCATTCTCTAATAGTAGTATTTCCAAGTAAAAGTACCTTCTGATCATCATAGTTGTACATTGCACTACGTACAATCTGAGAATTTTCTTCAAAAACAGGAAGGCATTGTTTTGTTTTCCTATCCCATTCATTAACAGTATTATCACAAAAAATCAGAAGTATCTTCTGGCCGTCGTGGTTGTATACTGCGTCTTTTACATTTTTTAAATGCTCCAAAGCAGGTAGACATTGTCCCGTTTTCCTGTCCCATTCTTTGATAGTATTATCGCCATAAACCAAGAGTACTCGAAATTCATCTGGGCTATATGCCGCTCCAATTACAGTACCAAAATGTTTCTTAAAAGTGTGTAGGTACCGTTTATTCTTTATATCCCATTCCTTGATAGTGCCTAAATGAATAAAAAGCACCCTTTGGCCATCTGGGCTATAAGCTGCGGTTCTAACATAACTAGAATGCCCCTCAAAAGTGCGTAGGCACCGTTCCGTTTCTCTGTCCCATTCCTTAATAGTCTCATCACTAGAAACCGAGAGTATTCTCTGTCCATCTGGTCTGTATACTGCGGCCAGAATACAGTCAGAATGTCCTTCAAAGGTGTGTAGACATTGTCCAGTTTCCTTGTCATATTCTTTTATGGTCTCACCCCCAAGATATGAAAGTACCCGTAGGCCATCTGGACTATGTGCATTTTTGCATATAACAAAATTAGGATCAATACTAGTATCAGAGGGTTCTTCAAGAGTACGCAAACATTGTCCATTTTTCCTATTCCATTCCTTAATGGTTTTTATATCGACCGAAAATACTCGCAGGCCATCCGAGCTGTATGCTGCATCAAATAGAAATTCAAAAGGCCCCTTAATAGTGCACAGGGGCCACCCTGTCTCCCTATCCCATTCTTTAATAGTGTCATCACCAGAAACTGAGAGTATCCTTTGACCGTCTGGGCTGTATACCGCATTAAATACGACTTCAGAATGACCTCTAAAAGTACATAGGCACCGCCCAGTCTCCATATCCCATTCTTTAATAGTATTATCATAAGAAGCTGAAAGCATTCGCAAACCATCTGAGCTGTATACTGCAGTCGTAACATAACCAGAGTGCCCTTGCGGGAGTAAAGTGGTATCAGAAATAAAGCTCCCCTCAAAATCGGCAAAACCATTATTCTGATTTGAAAACAAAATTCCATTCATTGGGACATGCCTTAAATCCAAATTTGACAAATCCTCGCCACTCAGATCGTTACTTCGTGCCTTGATGATTATTCTTAGGCAGTTATGGACTCCAATTTGTGCCTGTGGGTCAAATTCACCTTTGAAGATACTTAAATATTCCTTTAGTTTTGACGGTTTTACGTTTTTGTGTTCCTGTAATATTTCCATCAACATCTGCGAAACATGGTGCGGCAAAACCCTGCTGGTAAATACCGATTTGTTCTCCAATTCCATTTGGTTTTTTATGAAAATTGCGGAAAAAATATCCCTAAAATGCTGGTGAATAAAATCAAACGCTTCGCTTTTGGCATCACCAACCTGTCTGAGTTTAATTATGCAGAAACTTTCAGTGCACCACTCCAACAAAGTTCCAGTTTTGTTTTCTGCGGTGAGGAGATTAATAACCGTATCTTCGTAGCGGATTAGATCATCAAAATAGTCGCAGTTAGTTTTGAAGTAAGAATGGAAATCACCGATATACTTTTTCAAGTCCCTTAAGGTGAAACTAGATTTTTCAGTGCTTTCGAGTTGATATGCTATATACGGCAACAAAAACCTGAAAAATATTATCCCAAAACCTTCGTTTTCAGTACCATCCTCAAAAATGTTTTTTGTCTTGATAATCTGATGTTCCAAAAAATTCCAAATAATTTCGCCTGCCGTAATGGGATTGTCCAGAAACTTGGATTTTTGACTGTGGGTAAGCGATATTTGTCCTCTGATATTTACCGCATATATTTTTAGCAGCATCGGGTTGCTTAATATGTTATACAATTCATGCGAGAAGCCTAGAACCCGATTATCTGGGGCATATTTTTCCAGCCATACGTCTATCACCTTATCAGAAATAGGCACAAACAACAGTTTCGCAAAATTTGCCGTTTCGACATGAAGCATGTCCGTTCGCGATGTAATCAAAGTCTGTATATGTTCCCCCACCTTCAAATCTCTTAATTCCATGAAAAAAGCATGGGCGAATTCCGATTTAATCTCGTTGAATCCATCTAGGAGAATGAGCATTTCCTCTTCATCAATTAAATACTCGTAATCATCATCCGATTCAACTCCGAACGCCCTCATAATATTTTTCTTGATAGGCCTGTCCAAGCTATAATCACACAAAGGAATATATAATACGGGCTTTTCATTAAGGTGCCTTTCCCCCAGCAGCATACAGGTAAACGTCTTTCCCATACCGCCTTCGCCAACCAAAACCGCGTGACGGCATTTCTGGCTTTCGAGTTTTGCAAAAAGGGTGTTAATATTATACTCATTGTCTCCATCTTTTACGGTCATCGGGATGCGTTCGTCATTCCCATACAAAGCACTGTAGATTATTTCGTTTTTTTCCTTCCACTCCTTGAACTGCCGTTCGGAGTAAACCTTTGCGTTTGACAGAAAAACCTTTCTCTTTTGGGCAATGGATTTAAGTTCCTCAACCGTAGCCCGCATCTCCGCGACATCCTTGAAACGGTTTTTCGGCCATGATGACAAGCCTTTCCACAAAAGGTCTGCGGTTTTCTTTATAAGACGATTGGATACCCCTGCCACACATCCCGATTTACTTATCCACTGCGGCCACTCGTCCAAGGAATCCCCGTCGTCTGCCTGTGGTGGTCTTTCGATAAGCAATTCAAAAAAGATGGCCGCCACCGAGTACAAATCTGTGGCAGGGCAAAGTTCGAGAGGTTTCGTGGTTTCAAAAGATGCAAGCTCATGGGCCGAATAACCTTTTTTGAAGGTCGGGTTCCAGTCTCGAAGGTCGTCATCTCCGGGGCGGAAGGCGCTGTTGAAATCTATCAAGCGGGCAATCCCTAACCCTGAATCATGTCTCCCTAACTCTGAAAAGTGTATATTACCTGGCGATATATCCAAGTGCAGGTATCCTTGGTCATGTATCGGCTCTAGGGCATCCAATATCTTTAGGATGCAGTCGCAAATGTTGGGGAAAGATTTGTCATTGAAAAAGCCGTTATGCATCATGCACGACAGCATGTCGCCAGACTCCGTGGCTATGACTGTGTACAGGGTGTTATTTGCCTCAATCGGGTTACTATATGGGAAAATGTACGGATTATTGTTTTTGGTCTTATTATTGTGACGCAGTTTATCAACTATCTTTGACTCGCTTAAAGCCCGCGACTTGCGTTTTTCGTATTCTTTTTTTTCATTTTTATTATCTGGAATACAAATAGAGCCATTGGCCATTCGTTGAAGAGTTAATTTGTGCGGACAAAATTCTTTGATTACGTAAAAATCATTAAAGCCACCTTCTTCTTGGGCTTTATACACGATTGACGATCCCCCGCGACCAGCTATCCCTCTTGGCTTGACATAATCCAAGTGGTATTTTTTACCGTCCAACTCAAGCGTATATTCCTTGTTTAAATCCAATAAGGTTTCCATAAAAGCATTGCTCCTGTTATTGTGCAATTATATGCTAATCGCTCGTTGCCTCTCCTTCGAGTCGAGCAATATTATCATGGAGTTCTATAACACTTGGGTGATCTTTGCCCAATGCCTTTTCACGAATAACCATGGCCTTTCGATACCACTCCAATGCATTGGAGTAATCACCTTGCTTGTCGTAAACTCTTGCTATGTTGTTATAGTTAATGGCAGTAAGCAGGTGTTCATTACCCGCTACCTTTTCACATACGACTAAAACCTTCTGATACCACTCCAGTGCCTTTGGATAATCACTCTGTTCGCAATATACGGTTGCAATGCTATCATAGGTGGCCACAATATCAGGGTGCTCCTCGCCCAGCACCTTCTCAAAGATGGCCAATGTCTTTTTATACCACCTCAACGCATTGGCGCAATCGCCCATGTTTAAGTAGACAGTGGCCATGTTGCTATAAGTAATGGCGGTGCCTGGATGCTCCTTGCCAGCTATCTTCTCATGGACGGCTAGAACTTCTCGATACATTTCCAGTGCCATGAGGTAATCGCCTTGACTGGAGTAGACCATTGCTATATTGTTATAGGTAGCGGTAGTATGAGGATGCTCCTTGCCCAACACATTTTTGCGGATGGCCAGAACTTCCCAGCACAGTTCCAGTGCTTTGGAGTAATTGCCCATATTTGAGTATACAAATGCCATGCTATCATAGGTATTAGTAGTATCTGGGTGTTCCTTACCCAGCGCTTTTTCACGGATGGCTAAAACTTTCCTGTACATCTCCTGTGCCATGGGCCAATTGCCCATATTTGAGTAGCTGAGTGCCATATTATTATAAATAAAGACAATATATGGATGCTCCTTGCTCAGTACCTTCTCATTTATGCCCAAAGCCTTCTGAAACAACTCCAGCGCCTTAGGGTAATCGCCCTGTTCAAAATAGTCGAGTGCCATGTTTGTACAGACAATGGCAATATCTGGATGCTCCTTGCCCAACACCTCCTCATATATGCCCAAAGCCTTTTTGTTCAATTTCAATGCCATGAGGTAATCGCCCCGCTTGGAGTAAATATTTGCTATGTTGCCATAGGTTTTGGCAGTATCTGGGTGTTCCTTGCCTAGCACTTTTTCACGGATGGCTAAAGCTCTCTCGTGCAACTCCAGCGCCTTGGAGAGATCTCCCATATTTGAATAGTTGATTGCCAAATTATTATAAGTAATGGCAACATCCGGATGCTCCTTGCCCAACACTTTTTCACGGATAGCCAAAACGATTTCGTACAACCCCAACGCTTTGGAGTAATTACCATGACATGAATAGATGGTTGCCATGCTATCATAGGTAGCAGCAGTAAGAGGATGTTCCTTTCCCAACACCTCTTTGCGGATAGTCAAAGCTCTTTCATGCAACGACAAAGCTTTAGGGTAATCACCTTGCTTGAAATAGACATCCGCCATGGTGGCATAGGTAGTGGCAACATCAGGGCACTCTTTTCCTAGCACCTTCTCTTGAATAGCCAAACTCTTCTCGTTTAGCTCCAATGCTTTGGGGTAGTCGCCTATATTCAAGTAGGTGACTGCCATGTTGCCATAAGTATGGGCAATATAAAGGTGATTATTGTCGAATGCCTTCTCATAAATGGCCAAGGCCTTCTCATCCAACTTTAGTGCCTTTGAGTAGTCACCCTGTATAGTGTAAACGAATGCCATGCTACCATAGGCTACGGCGGTAGCAGGATTCTCCTTACCCAAAATATTTTCACAAATGCCAGAAACTTTTCGATAATACTCAAGAGCCATATCGTAATCAGCTAAAGAATTGGCAATATGAGCAGAAGTGTTCAACAAATACGTCGTAAGCCCCGATTCATCGGTTATTCGTTCGCAAGCCAGTTTCAACATACTCATGCTGTTGGCCCATGCGACATGTGTTTCGCTTTCGTGATCTTTGGTCAATTTAATTAGGCTCTCTATCAACGCAACGCACTTTTGGCTATCGGGCGATAAATCCTCGTCCTTGTATACAACGTCGGAAATAACAGGGTGTAGCGAAACTTTGCCATCGCTTGACTGTACCCAATAGCGGTCAATCAGGTAGTCCAAGTCGTCATAGTATGCATCAATATGCCCTTGGCTTTCATAATGCCCCTTTAACGCATATTCGTAGAAATCCTTCTTCTTCAGGCCCTCGTATGGTACTAATGCCATATTTGTCATAATGTATGAATAGTCCACATCTGGTTTGATTTTCTCCATGTCAAACAAAGTTTTGATATGCCCATACATTACCTGCTTTCGGTCTTCATCGCTCAGCCCCTCTTTATCAACGGCTATTTCTGTCCGTAGCCTTGGGTCTAGGCTGTTTTGTAGCCGTTCAAGCATTTCCTTGGGTGTTTTCTCACCTTGTCTCATAGTCGAAGCGATAAGCATGACGGTCATTGTGTGGCCAAGAACCAAATCTATAATATCGTTGACAGTCGCCTCATCCTCGGGCGCAAGCTTGGGAGAGTCATAATACGCATAAAACAAATCAAGCAAATCGGCTTTGTCATGCATGGCACCTATTTTGAGGCGAGCCTTCCCTCGAAGTGCATTCCGCGAGGTAAAAATGATCCTATAATTTGCAGAAACAAATTCATCAAATTTGCCATCGTACAATTCAGGCGGATCGTAATTATCTATAATGATAAGCGTATGTTTTTCATCTTCTTTGTCTTTTTTTAAGAAGGCTATTTTAGCCTCGTACATTTTTGATACGGCTTGATCTCCATATGTCTTTGTATACCAATCGTCCATCGCTTTGTCGAAATTATCAAATGATAGCGAAGTGGCGATTGTCGATTCCAGGCTGCCGTTGAATGTTACAAGCTGAACAAAGTCGTAGTCATCCTTATACCTCTGGGTATATCTTTTGGCGAGCTCCGTTTTACCGATACCGCCCATGCCTTCCAGAATGACATAGCTTTCTTTTTTAAGGCTTTCATGTATGCCTTCAAGCTCGGATTTCCTGCAAACAAAGTACTTGTTTGGATACTTTGGACGGTTTTTAAGCCTGTATCCTTCATTCAATCCCTTGATGTGCTCGATTGCCTCTTGCATTTGGGTGACGCTCTCGAAACGGTTTTTAGACCACGAGGACAAACCCCTCAACAGAAAATCTGCCGTTTCTTTTACAAGACGGTTGGATGCCCCTGTCAAACACTTCGATTCGCTTATCCACTGCGGCCACTCGTCCAGGGAATCCCCGTCGTCTGCCTGTGGTGGTCTTCCGATAAGCAATTCAAAAAAGATGGCCGCCACCGAGTACAAATCTGTGGCAGGGCAAAGATCGAGGGGTTTCGTGGCTTCAAAAGACGCAAGCTCATGGGCCGAGTACCCTTCCTTGAATGTCGGGTTCCAATCTAGAAGGTCGTCAACTCCGGGACGAAAGGCGCTGTTGAAATCTATCAAACGGAAAATGCCCGTNCCCGCCGAGACATGGATATTATCGGGCGCTATGTCCAGGTGCAGACACTTGCCGTTAAGTCCATGTATCGGCTCCAACGCTTTGAGAATTTTTAATACACAGTCGCAGGCGGAGTTGAAATTCGCAAAGTCGCCCTTTTCGATTTTCTTCGAAAGCACCTTTCCCGATCTCGTGGTTACCACCGTGTAAAGCGTGTTATACTTTTCAATTGGTTTGGCGTACGACATGAACCAATCGCTGTTGGTCTCGCCATTGGCAGGGTCGTCGGCATTCTTGTCAATCTTGCCGTCCAAATTTCGGAGGGCTTTTTTCTCAAGAGCACGCTTGCGGTCGTCGCGAAGCTCCTCCACAATCTCGGCTTCGCGTTCCGCCCGCAGTCTGATTTTCTTTACTTTGTCCCGCTGCAATTCGGGGATAATCAGCGTCCCATTTGCCCCACGTTTAATGCCACACCTGCGCGGGAAAAGCTCCTTGATGATCACGTAGCGGTCTGGTGAGTTGTCCGCATCTGTACACGCCAGATAAACAATGGAGGAGCCGCCACGGCTGACAACCTCCTGTAGTTGGTAGCTTTTGTTTTCAGTCAAAACAAGGGTGTCGTTAGGGAGCAGACCAATTAAACTTGTCATATGGCTATAACTCCATTGCTTCCATTCTTTCGAAGGTTTTTTGCAGGATGTCCTTTAGGGCATCTGCATCTCCATAGGCATCTTTGCCTTCCTTATATCGAACATGTCCGACATGCAAGGCATTTAAGATAATCCAATCGAAAGGATGACGCGAATCAATGTCGGCCATTCCGCATGGCCTTAAAACGGACTTGTTGAGTGTAAGTACATGATCACGAAAATTGTCGTAAGCCGTCTCGCCTTTTTGAAACAAATTTATGTTGCCACTGGGGCAGGCCAACCACGTCAGAATGAGGAGTTTTTTATCCACCTGTATTGTGCCCCCTTCATGTTTCTTGACAATATCAGACAGGTATTTTTGCCTAGCTGGTATGCGTGCGGTAATAAGATCGAGAAAAATGGCGTTGAAGTTTCCATTGGCGATGTCGTGCATATTCCCAACAATTTTCCTGCGGATAATTTCCATTTTGTCTTTTTCGTTGTATGCCGCCTGTCCATCGTCCCATTCCGAATCGGTTTCGATAAGATCTTTTATTTTACCGAAGAATTTCATGAACTTGACATGCGCGGTTCTGCGAAACGAACCGAAGTATTGCTCGTTTTTACGGATAAAGGCCTCCAGTTCCTCTGGAGTACTGGAATTCGGGAACTTGGAATTCAGATAGCTTGTCAATCCGTCTCTGCGTGTGGCGTTCCGCACGGCGATATCGGTTATATCTGGGTCAGGATTGTAGTGATCCAAATATGAAAACACCTCTATCATTTTGGACGTTTCCTCGTAAGTCCAGCCATTTTCCAGGCCATACCTACAGATCATGTCCACGACATTACGCATGTGGAACTTGTCAAGCCAAAGCCGACTTAAAAATTCGTCGGCTTTTTCATATGTCATCCGCAAAACGAATGCCGTCTCTATAGCCATTTTACGGCTCATTCTCAATTTCGTTCCAGGCGTTAGCCAGTTTGATACATTTTGAGACCCCACCTGTTGTTTCAAAGTAGCTTTGACAGCGAATAGTGCAGTTTCAAATGTCTCTGCCAGTTGGACGATTAAGGTGGCAAGCTCCTTGTCGATTCTGCCGTTCAAAAGCCGTTCTAAAAATTCCCCGCTCTTTTTATCTGCTACCTTCAATGTTTTTAGAGTGGATACCAATGCTATCTTGACGGCTTCCTTGTACTTTGTTTCCAGTTGTGTTTCAGGTGACAACAAATCTTTCACATGAAATTTTCCCGCTTGTTGCTCCAGAATCTCCCTTGCGACGGTCATCATAGTTTGGGCTTCCCTTGCCTTTTGTGCAATGGTACCACTGCGCTTCTTGTCGAGCATGCCTTTCGACTTTAAAATTTCCCTGGTCTCCTTATGAATCCTCCACGAAGCGGCGGCTTCCTCGATGGCTGACTCCTTGTCGGCTTCAGATAGGTTTTCCACATTCGGCTCCCCTCCTTGCTGCCGCAAAGTCGCCTCGATGGTAGCAACTGCGGTTTCGAATGCTTTTGCATTTTGTACAATGGCATTGCCGAGTTTCTCCTCGTCGGTCATCTGCAAAACGGAAACTGACTGGGTGGCTTCATCATGGCTTTTCGCCGATTTAGTCTCGGTCGATAGCCAGGTTTTTACAATTTCTCTTCCCAATTCGCTCTCTAATATCGTTCTTAATATCGTTCTTACAGCGACATGCGCGATTGAGGAGCTCTTCGCCGCACGGGCAATGGCGTTCCCAAGCTCCTCGCAGGTGCTGCGGGCGGGGAAATCCTTGTCCAGCCAACGGAGGGCCTCTTCTAGGTTGAATTTCTCATGTGCGGCATCTTCCGCATCTTGGGTGAATCCGATGAAATCGTCCCATTCGTTTAAAGTCTTTTCCGCCATGTCATTTATCCTCCAGAAAAATATTCTACTAAGGCAGTATACTCGACGCACAGAAGCTTTGTCGCCCACGTTTTAAGGATATGCCCTATGGGGCTGGTAAGACCCACCCATCCTCAACAAGGACTTCATCAGTATACACTTGGAGCAGGGCTCTTGTCCGTCTTATTCTAAAAAAACTAAACAACCAGGGCAACTGTGCATAATGGGCCGTTATGCACAGTTGGTGCGTAGCACACCAGCTAAGTCCTGGCAGACAGCGTTTGAATTAGCCTACTGGGTTAGAACACCCAACAAGCGCAAGGCCAAGAACGATAACGATAACGATTCCTGCCAGAGTGATCATTCTTTTCACACAAACCCCCTTTTTGCGTCGCCTGCCCACCTAATTAGCGGGCAATTGCGTGGACTTTTAGTCCAAAGATTACCCGCCCACAGGGGCAGGAATATACAAAAACACGTCGCCATAAAATTTGCGCGACGGATCCCGCATCCAAAACGAGAAAGCTGTGGGAATCCGCGGATTTAAACCACCAAAATTTAACCTGCAGGGTACTTGACAAAGCCGACTTTATCTGCAAATCATAGCTTATTGAAGCTGGTTTTTGGAAGAAAGGCATCAAAATACCGCAATTGAGCCCGAAAACATGCTATAATGGCGTAAACTTGGACTGCAAAAAGGAGAACAGGGTGAAAAAATTTTCAAGAGAAGAACGTAGCTGGATCACGTACGATTGGGCAAATTCGTCATTCGCCACGATTATGCTGGCTGCGGTTTTCCCAGTTTTCT
>JGI24695J34938_10001673_pt1 | contig 18377 bp, 18 predicted proteins | sample TergutCo191P3_FD_34938 | JGI IMG/M metagenome (IMG submission 34938)
AGCCCCAAGAGGGTTGCGAGTGAAGGGTATTTTTCGAGGCTGTTTCGAATGGCCCTAGGAGGGTTGTGGGCGAGGCATATTTTCCGAGGTGGCCTCAAACGGCACTGCTGACGCCCCCCAAGTTTCGCACAACGCCCCGCGACCCTCGCTGATGGGCGCGGAAGAGGAAAGCCCCAAGAGGGTTGCGAGTGAGGCGCAAAGCCCCGCAGGGCCACCGGAGGGAGCCGTTTTGGGGGGACTTTTTGGGCGAGCAAAAAGTTCCCCGCCGGAGGCAAAATGCCCGAAGGGCGAAAAAGCCCGGGCCGCAGGCCCAGAGAGAACAACGCCCGGAGGGAAAAAAAGCTCGGGCCGCAGGCCCAGAGAGAGCAACGCCCGGAGGGCAAAAAAAGCGTGGGCCGCATGGCCCAAAAAAACATTCTCAGTTAAATAAAACCCCGCCCCAATGGGCAAAAAGAACCCTTTCCAAAAAATGGCCCGGGCCGCAGGCCCATAAAAAAACGGAGAGGGTGGGATTTGAACCCACGATACCGTAACCGGTACTCCTGATTTCGAGTCAGGTGCCTTCAGCCGCTCGGCCACCTCTCCTTTTTGCAACGCCTAAGCCTTGTTTTGGCGCAAGGCAGAAAAAAAACACTTGAGGGCCTCAGCACAAGCCGCCTCCTGGACACCTGATACCACCTCCACCCGGTGGTTATGCCTCGAGTCCTCCAGCAAATGATAGAGGGAACCCACCGCACCTGCTTTGGCGTCCCTGGCACCAAACACCAAACGGGAAATACGCGCCTGCACCAACGCACCCGCACACATGGAACAAGGCTCCAATGTAACGAAAAGCTGCACCCCCAAAAGCCGCCACGCACCCAAATGGCTCGCCGCCTCGCGCAAAGCCAATAACTCCGCATGCGCCAACGGATTTTTGTCCATTTCACGGCGGTTGTAGCCCCGGCCAATAACTTGGCCATGCAACACAGCCACCGCGCCTATAGGGACTTCCCCTTGCTCCGCCGCCCATGCGGCCAACTCCAACGCCATGGCCATAAACCGCTCATCTGCTTCGCAAACCGTCTCCATTTCGTTTCTATTTCTCCCCAGCACAAACAAGGGAAATGCGCTCCCTGGAGGATTCGAACCTCCGACCTTCGGATTCGTAGTCCGACGCTCTATCCAGCTGAGCTAAGGGAGCTTTGCATTGGGCGCGAAGCCTGGCGGAGAGAGAGGGATTCGAACCCTCGATACCCTTTCGAGTATGCAGGTTTAGCAAACCTGTGCCTTCAGCCACTCGGCCATCTCTCCTCAACATTTTCAAACTGTCAAAGAACGCTCAACCCTTCACCACTGCCCTCACCACCCGCCTCAACTTGAGGGGCACCTTTTAGCGCAAGGCCCAAATAACTCAAGCCCAATGTCAAAAAAAATTCCCTGCCGGACAAAAAACATAGCCAAACAAAAAAACACAGCCTTGAAACCCTCCCCCTCCACCTGCGGACCCCCATTTGTGCTATGCCGATACCCCCCCCTCTTATGAATGGGAGAACAACCGATGAGAACAGACAGAATAAAAATGCATTTTGAAGAAGAGGCCAAAACATTTGACTCGGTTATTAGAAAACTGATTCCAAACTATATGGAGATGGTGGAGGTATTGATTTCTGTTATTCCTTTTCAAAAAAACAAAAATTTTTCAATGATGGATTTAGGGTGTGGCACAGGAACCCTTTCTGCAGCCATAAAAGCCAAATTTCCAGGTGTGGAAATTAGCTGCGTGGATATTGCAGAAAAAATGCTTGAAATAACAAAAGCTAAAGTCGGCAACCAAACAAATTGCATTCGAGCCGACTTCAACCAGTTTGAATTCACAAGCCGATATGAACTCATTGTCTCCTCATTGGCCTTGCACCATTTGGAAAATGACAATGATAAACTCAGACTTTATGAAAAAATATATTCAGCATTGACCGATGATGGATTGTTTGTCAACTTGGATATTGTCTTGGGTTGTGACGAAGCCATGCAAAACATATACATGGAAAAATGGAAAGAATTTATGAGAAAAAATATTTCCGAAGAGGAAATTGTCAACCAATGGCTCCCCACCTATTATGCTGAAGACAGGCCCGCAAAATTGTTGACACATATGGACATGCTCAAAGCGTGTGGTTTCCCCTGTTTGGATGTTGTGTATAAATATTTCAACTATGCTGTTTATGTGGCAAAAAAACAAAAGAGAGCCTGAAGTTTAGAGCGGAGTTGACATGAGTGTTGACATGAGTTTGGCTCCCCCCTTTTTCTGGTATTCCTCCCCGCTGGGAGCCGTGGGTTTCTCCTTCAACGGCCCAACCCTCTGGGAAGTACAACTTCTGCCCTGGGAGGCTTGCCCCCCACAGGCCCTCCCCTATTCCCATGAGGCCCAAAGCTTTGTCCAAGCCTTGCACCACTATTTTGAAGGACAAATAGGCGCCCTCGGCCCTTTTATGGAAGTGCCTCAACGAGGTACGCCCTTCCAAAGAGAAGTGTGGCAAGCCTTGGCCCAAATGGCCCACCAACAACACCAAACTTATTCCGGTATTGCCCGTTTGCTGGAGCGCCCCAAAGCTGTACGCGCCGTCGGTAGCGCCGTCGGGAAAAACCCTCTCTTCCTCGTGCTGCCTTGCCACCGCGTGTTGGGCGCCAATGGGGCCTTGGGCGGCTTTTCCTATGGCCTGGAGGCCAAACGTTGGCTTTTGGAGCATGAAGCGCGCCATTGGGCGTCGCACTTGTGAAAACATGCCTTTGCGACTAGAGGCGAAAGCGCGTATGGACAAAAACGCCTTGGAAACCGTTGAAAAAGCCGTTGAAGTTTTGAGGCGAGGGGGCCTTGTGGCTTTGCCGACAGAAACCGTTTATGGCCTGGCGGCGGACGCGCAAAACCCCAAAGCCATTGCGAAAGTGTTTGAGGCCAAGGGCCGCCCTCTCCACCACCCTCTCATTGTACACTTGGGCAGTGCGGACGAGTTGGGCCAGTGGGCCAAAAACATTCCAAAAACTGCTTGGAAGCTTGCCGAGCAATTTTGGCCGGGGCCGCTGACTTTGTTGCTGCAGCGGGCGCCCAGGGTGCTGGCTGCGGTGACAGGCGGGCAAGAAACTGTTGCTTTGCGTGTGCCCTCTCACCCTTTGGCTTTGGCCGTGTTGCAGGCTTTCCAAAGTGGAGTGGTTGCCCCCTCAGCCAATACCTTTGGACGCCTCAGCCCTACGCTGGCACAACATGTGAGGGAGGACTTGAAGGAGAAGGTGGACTGGGTGGTGGACGGTGGGCCTTGCCATATTGGTATTGAGTCCACCATTGTGGACTTAAGCCAGGAGGTACCCAGCATTGTCCGCCCGGGGGGCCTTTCTCCCGAGGTTTTGGCGAAGGTGCTTGGCTTTGTGCCCCAACGGAGTACCCATACACCGCGTATTTCAGGCTCCCTGCCTGCCCACTACGCGCCGAAAACGCAGCTTGTGTTGGCAAAACCCGAGGCGCTTGTGCATTGTGCGACGGCACTCTGCGCTGAAGGGAAAAGAGTGGCCGTTTTGCACCCCCACAAAACAGCGCTCCCTGAAAATGCCCAATGGGTTTGTATTCCCCAGGAGTTGTCCGCACTCGCCCAGCAACTTTATGCCTTGTTGCATAGGTTGGACAAAGAGGGTTTTGACGTTTTGCTCACCAGCCTTCCTGAAGCTGACGACATTGGGGCTGCGTTGCGCGACAGGCTGACACGGGCAGCCAACGCACACCTTGCAACCGTGCCCCCCAACAATGACTAACTTTTGGCCCACACAAAGCAACAAAGCCCCCCGAGTATTTGGGGGGCAGGTTTGAGGCCAAAACAACGGGGTTTTGGCCTCTAGAGTTGGGGTGCTGTGCAACCCATTATGGTTTGGATTTAAAGGAGTGGAACTACTTGCCGTACAAGAGGGCACGCAGCATATGAAGGCAGCCAGGTGCATGGATTGAGAGGGGGATTTGATCTGCTGAAGGCCTCTGGCGGAACATCCAGGGTGACCAAATCTACCAACAATTTCGTGCTTCCAGTCTCTGCATGAAACATCACAAACCCATTCCAAAAAGCGTGGTTTATTCTTTTTGTTATGCCTCCAAATTCATAAAGGTCGCACGACCTGCCAGCTATTTCTTGTCTGGGCGTTATGGTGCATTCGGTGACAGAAATGGGACACGTTGTTTCATAAATCACATAGCCAGAAGATTTTGCCCTTTCCATATAGTCAACAGCGGTTTTGTGACAATTGATGTCATCACTTCGATCGAGCCAGGCATTCCACCAGCTCAAGCCACAGCTAAGGCCATAACAAAAACAGCTCCTGCCATCCTTTATTATTGTATAATGTATTGATTTTACGTTGTCAGTCTGATGAAGTCGATCGATAAAGTCCACGCGAATCCGGTCCCCATTGTTATCAAAAGTGACGATGGGCATGCCCGACCAGTTAGACGGATCCGGATCGGACAAATTTCTGACACCGAAATATCCGCCGCGATCATATATTGCATATCCGACAGAGCCTCTTCCTACGTTGAAGAAAGCTCCCGACACACCACCGCTTGCCTCGGTAGTGTTGCAAGGCATCTGAAAGTCTGGCACGTCACCCGCGTAAACTCTTATATGCTCTGTCCCATAGCCATCTCTGAGTCTGAGTATGGAGATTTGGTTTCCCTGCTGTGTGATTTTACCACTGCTCGTAGTAACGCTAATATCCGCTGTGTAGGATAAGTCTGCGCCTACATAGTTCAGCCAAACCGGAATGGAAATCCTATATTCGCCCTTGTTGTTTGTATAGGTCGATGCGCTCTGAATTGTTTGTGCTGCGGTCATGGTCTCCTGTGTTCTCCCGGTGCTCAGCTCCGTGGCTATTGCATGGCCCGACACCTTGACACCCTGCGCGGGGTTTCCATTGCAATTGAGGACGCGGCCTGTGAAAATGGCCGGGGGCGCAGCAACGTCCAAATTCCACCATGAAAAATGTTTCGCCTCACCTCGGTATATATAGGTGCCGTCAGCCTGCCTCACTCGCTGAGCCACACCTTCTTCAAGCCAAATTCCCTGCTCTTCGTTGAAGGACCAGAGCGGAATGGTTGCCGGTGGATTGTTTTCCATTCCAGCGGGAACGGGGAAAGTCAACTCTGCAGGAGAGCCGTCTTTCAATTGCAGAGGGCGACCGTTCTCGTCTGAAAAATTGACGTCAATCATTCCATAGGAAATGAGCATCGTTTCATTGCCACTGCTGTCTATGGCGGCAAGGTCCCCACCCGGCATCAACTCCGAGAAATTCTTGTTGTTGGGCTCCAAATAAAGCATGTCAGCCGTCACCATGCCCGTATAGTCCGAGCCATCCGCACGCGCCAAAGCCGAAGCCCTCAAATTAACTTGCATGGCGTTGGGCGCCCCGCTGGGTTTTATTACCAAACTCGTTGAGTTTCTGGCATCAAAGGTGCGTTGCAAGCTGGTGTTGCCATTGCCTTTGACTTGTAACACCACTCGCATATAGGTTTCCTCTTGTTTCACGCCTGAGCGTGTGAGGGTGAAATAGCCGGACTTTTCAAATTTGACGACGCTGCGGTTGTTGACAATGCTCGCATCCTCAATGGTGAATTGCCCCATATGGTTTGTGGTGGTGCTCCATGCGCCACTCGTCACACGCACGTCCCCCAGGGATTTGCCTGAGCCGTCAACAACAACACCGTGCACCATGGAGGGTTTTGCAACCTCTTTGTTTTCCTCTTCTTCTCCTTTGTTTTCCTCTTCTTCTCCTTTGTTTTCTTCTTCCTTGTTTTCAACTGCTTTGTTTATAAGCTCCTGGTTTTTTTGCTGCTCGTCAACATTTGGGGAGTCCGTCACCTTCTCAGAGGAGCAACCCACAAACACCACCGACAAAACCAACAACAAGCCAAAAGCAGGGCCATTCCCCCTTTTGAAACAACCTTTCTCCACCTCAACACACATTATTTCTGCCTCCTGGTTTTTGGTTATAAGTCATACTCGTAGCAATATATATGCCAATATGTTCTAAAAGCAAAATCCGTCATTTAGAGAAAAACAAAGCGTTCCGTTTTTGGAAATAGTCCACCAAAAGACTATGTAAACCAACAGCTCGTGTCGTTATTGGTAGTTTATTGAGGGAGGTTTTCGTACATTAGGCGCAAAATACAAATAACCAGGGGGGGGAGTCCCTGGGTATTATGCGTCTCCCGTCATTGGGTAGGTATGGCTGCTAACAGTCAGCACGAAATTGTTTACTTCGGCGCACAGTGGTTTTTGTGCGCACATTGACATCCACCTCTGCAAATAGGTATCGTTATTCGTATGAGTAACAGCTCTCTGATAAACTATACCAACATCTCCCCCAATAAGAGCGCTCCTCGGAACAAACCCATCACCAAAATTACCATACACCATGTCGTGGGTGTATGGTCTGCCAAACAAATAGCAGACCATTTCAAGTCACCGTCCCTCAACGCGAGTTGCAACTATGGCATTGGAAATGATGGCCAAATATCTCTGGTTGTTGACGAAAAAGACCGTTCCTGGTGTTCTTCAAATGCGGCCAACGACCATCAAGCTATTACTATTGAGGTAGCGAACAGCGCGCTGACCAGTGACTATCCTGTCAGCGACAAAGCCTATGACAAGCTGATTGACTTGTGTGTGGACATTTGCAAACGAAATAATATCTCAAAATTGTATTATGATGGGACACCCAATGCCTCTTTGACACACCATTGGATGTTTTCGGACACTACATGCCCTGGGCCCTATTTGAAAAGACGCACTCCGGAGATTTGCGCGGCTGTCAACAGCCGCCTTGAAGGCAGCACGTCCTATAGCGTCAGGGTAACCGCTGATACACTCAACATTCGCACGGGCCCCGGCACCAACCATGGCACCAACGGAAGCATTGCGGACAAGGGCGTATATACCATTATTCAGGAATCCAGCGGCCAAGGCTCCACCAAAGGTTGGGGAAAACTCAAGAGCGGCGCCGGGTGGATAAGCCTTGAATATGTGACAAAGCTATAAACAATATATAGCTGCTTTTGTCCTCGAGTGGCAGGAGGGTATGTCGGCGGAAGGCGACAATAACGGCTTCCTCTTCGACGGAGAGGACGGTGGAGCGCGGGCTGTTTGGGGCCAGTGGGCAATTCGAGAAGATAGCTGGGACTAAACACCTAGGGCGTCAATGACAGGCCAGCAGCGTTCAGGGCAGGAGATGCAGCCAGGGAAAGCCCTCTCTCAATAGCGGATTTGGGCTCCCGGCCAGTCGATGTTGGGCGCACCGCTCTTGCTTGTGTTCAGTTTATGGAGATCATTATAGCCAACCCCAAAAAACCTGCCGTCCACGGTTTTATAGAACAGATGCTCCTTGCCGCCACCCACTTCCAGGACAGGAGCGGCAGGCGTGTGCTGAGTTGGGCTTGCGCCATAAATCATTTTGAATGCGCTGCCGCCTGTTTGCCCCCAAGTATATACCCGGCCATCCTCTGTCAGCGCAATGGAGCCAACATAACGCGCATATAGCTGCGTCACCTTGCGCAGAATTTCAATCGGCACAGGAGAACTCAAGGCTGTGGAAGTGGTCCCTTGGCCAAGTGCGGCATGCAGCCCCCAACCGATGACGGTTCCATCGTTGAGCAAGGCTTCACCCCAGCCGTTGCCGCCGCCGATATAAACCATCCGACTTGCATAAGGTGTCAGGTTGTCAACCCGCGTCGGTGTGTGAACAATTTGCTGTACGCCATATTTTGTCCCCTGAAAGCCCAGACCGCTGGCCTCATTGTCGCCCCATGCCCAGACATGGCCTTCTACGGTGACGGCGAATGCGCCTTCATAGGCGCCACCAACCAAACGGGCCCTCTCGCCATTCAGGTTGACGTTGAGAGGTTTCTGGCTGTTTTTTTTGCCGCCATCACCAAGCTGACCATAGAGGTTGTGCCCCCACGTCCAAACTTTTCCCTCTCTGTCCAAGGCAATGCTGAAATATTCTCCAGCCGAAATTTGGACGACATTGGAGAGGACGGCGCCTGGGGTGTGGGCATAAATGCCTGAATTCGGCGTGCAGCCGGTTTCGCCATAACCACTTTGCCCCCAACCGCTGAGATTGCCGCTGCTGTCCAGCGCCAGCAGGTGGTAGGCGCCGCCTGCCAAGGCCACAATGTTGCTGAGGCCACTCACTTTTGTAGGTGCAACATTGGAGGCGACGGAAGTTTTGCCGTTCCCCTGCTGGCCGGAGCCGCGGAACCCCCAGACAAAAACTTCGCCATTTTCAATGTTCACCCCTGTCGTAATTAAAGAAGTTTCGGATGCTGTCATCGGCAAATAATGTGCCATTTTGTTTTGCTCCCCATTCAAAATTTCAGACTTGCTTAAATATTTGGCCTTTATTTCTGTTGTTGTCTGGCTTTAAGGAATCAACCTCACCAAGCTGCCGTCGGCTCTATAGAGGGCGAAGCTGCCGTCGTCTTGCACTTGGACGAAAGCCGCGTTGCTGTTGGCGGTGATGGACATCCAAATGGTTCTTGTGTCGACTCTGACAATAAAGTTCCCGTCAGGCAGCAACTCCGCTTGAGGGCCAGGGTTGCCTGGAACGAAGGTGAAAGAGGTCCAAAGAATGGTTGTTCCACCGACGGGCAAAAGCTCCAAGTTGCCGTTGGGCTGCATGACGAGGCGGAATTGGCCGTTGAGCGAAACCAAGGCTTCATTTGCATTCAGCGTTACGCCAACACTGAGCATGCTCCGAGAGGACCACACTGCTGTGCCGTCCCGCGTGCGAAGCGTGAAGAAACCATCTTCTGCCTGGACGAAAACCGCGCCACTGCCGGCCGTCCTGGACTCCCAGAGGATGTTTGCACCGTTTCTGACGACAAAATTCCCGTCGGGCAGCAATTCCGCATAGGCACCGGGGTTGTTGGCGGTGGGGGAGGCCCACAGAAGCCTGTCTGCAGCATTTCTGAATTCCAAACTGCCGTTGGGCTGCATGACGAGGCGGAATTGGCCGTTGAGCGAAACCAAGGCTTCATTTGCATTCAGCGTTACGCCGACACTGAGCATGCTCCGAGAAGACCACACTGCCGCGCCGGCCAGTGTGTAGAGAGCGAAGTAACCATCATCTTCTACTTGGAGGTAGCCCACACCCAGGCCGGCCGTCCTGGACTCCCAGAGAATGCCTACGCCGTTTCTGACGACAAAATTCCCGTTTCCCAGCAATGCCACATAAGCGTCGGGGCTGTCTGCGGTGGGGGAGGTCCACAGAAGCCTGCCTGCAGCATTTCTGAATTCCAAGCTGCCGTTGGGCTGCATGGAGAGTGTGTATTGGCCATTACGAGAAACCACACGTTGGCCTGAAGTCAACCGCCCTCCGAGGTTGAGCCTATATGTGGACCACACCTCCGTGCCGTCCCGTGTACGCAGAGTGAAATAACCGTCTTCCAGTTGGACAAAAACCGCACCACTGCCAACCGTCCTCGACTCCCAGAGAATGTCTACGCCGTTTCTGACGACAAAATTCCCGTTTTCCAGCAATTCCGCATGGGCGCCGGGGTTGCCTTGGGTGGCAGAACTCCAGCGCACGGCTCCTCCAACCAAAAGTTCCAGGTTGCCGTTGGCCTGCATGCTAAGGCGTGTGCGGTTGTCAAGAGAAACCAATTCCCGGGGCAATTCCAGTCTCACGCCCACACTGAGCATGGTTTGGGTTGACCATATGGCTGCGTTGGTTGCTGTGTAGAGTGTGAAGTGGCCATCGTTTCCCAACAGGCCATAGGCCGCGCCGCTGCTGGCAGTCCTGGAGGCCCAAAGCGTGCTTGCGCCGTTTCCAACGACAAAATTTTCATCCATCTGAAAATGAGCGGAAACGCCGGGGTTGTTTTGGCTAGAAGAGGCCCAATGCCGGAAACCTCCAGGGCCCACAATCTCCAGGTTGCCACCATCCAACCCACCGCGCCGCATGAAAAGTGTGAAGCGGCCATCGGCAGAATCCAACGCCTGACCGGGGGACAGAGAATGACCAATGTCAATCCGGTTGGAAAGTGAGCGCTGCGTCTGAAGGGCTCTGTGTGCGTTGACTCTACCATGTCCCGTAAAGTCGTCGCGGCCTGGCGCGTCAATGTCATCCGCTGAATTGTACAATATCTGCTCAACCTGGGCTGCGCTTAAATTCGGGTTGACAGACAAAACCAATGCGGCAACGCCTGCAACATGGGGGGTCGCTGCGGACGTTCCATTAAAATCGTCACGGTAGTTACCACCATTGGTGGTTGTATGAATTTGCACTCCCGGGGCACAAATATCTATTTCAGGACCAAAATTGCTTCCCCACCAAGTTTCTCCATCGCGACTCGTTGGGCTTTTGTGCTCTCCCCATTGGTTGCACGCGGCAACGGCAATGACTTCGGGGAGATTGGCGGGGTAATTGACGGGTCCATTGCCATTCCCAGCAGCAAAACAAACAACGCACCCTTGTCCTCCACGCCCATTGTCTTTGGCATGGCGAATGGCGTTGGTTATTGCAGTCGATGGTGAACCTCCGCCCCAGCTGTTGCTCAAAACATCTGCTCCACGGTTAACAGCGGTAGCAATTCCATCTGCTATGCCTGTGCTTGTGCTCACCCAATGTTCACCGCTTGCTGGAGCATGTGCAATTCGTATCCCCATGATGCGGCAAAGGGGTGCAACACCGCTGATGCCTTCTCTGTTATCCGCAGCCGCCGCAGCAATGCCGGCGCATGATGTTCCATGGTTATCCCATGTGTTTGGAGTCGGATCGTCTCCTCCAGAAGCAACATCATAACCCTGCACCAATTTGCCGGGGGTGTTGAGGTCCAGATGCGTGTAGTCTACGCCATCATCCAAAATTGCAATGGTGATGGCGGGTGAACCCTGAGTCACCTCCCAAGCATCCACCGCACGAATGTCTTCTCCAGCAATGCCCCTTCTTTGCCCTGTATTTTTTAAAGCCCACTGTTGAGGAAAAAACGTGTCATCCGGGACATAAGCAGGTTTCAGCAGCTGCACAAAATTGGGCTCCGCATAGAGCGTCAGGCCGCTGTCGTGATAGCGGTTGGCCATCGTCAAGGCATCTGTCCCTGCATCTTCCTGCACAGCTAAAAGGAAGGCATTTTTCTCCCACGTCGACTCACGAACAAGCTTCACTTTGTTTTGTGCATTGAATTCATCTATCTGCTGCCTTGTCACCTCCGTCTTGAATTGGACATTGAATTCTTCAGTGAGGATGATGGGACTTCCAGAAGGCGAAGCAAAGACGGCCAATTCGCTGGCGTCTTCAGGCAATGCCTCTGGAACCAGAGGTTGAGCGAACGGGGCTTGAGGCGGTGCACTCGTTTTATAAAGAAAAATGCCCCTGCCCACATCCAATCTGCTTGAATCCGGTGCGCTCACATTCAGCGCTGCCATAATACGTTGTTGGCTCTGCGCAGTTATTTCACGAGAATGGCGCACAGCCCGGTGGGTTGTGGACTTCGAAAGTTCAATCTTTTTGCCTTCATACCAATAGAATGCCATCTTTTCTCCAATAAAACTCCGTTATAGGTGAAAAAACGAATTTTCCAACATTAAAACAATGCGTTCGACGGAAGTTGTTTATTACATTGGGCATGCAATGATTTAAAACTTCATTGCCCCCAGCAAATACTGCTTGCCCTCAGCCGCTAAGCCCATGTTTGAGTGCATTTTCTTCACCCTGCTCATTGCAAAGGATTGCACCCCCCCTGCAGGAGAGAGGGGGGTGTATTCATTTGGACCCAAAGCGCTCTAAGTGCGGCAGGTGTTGTCAGGGAGACAACCGTTGGTGCAAGCGTCCTCCCCGCAGTTCTCCGTTCTTAGATTGCCGCAATCACCGTCCACATCTGTTATTTCCCCGCATACTCGCCCTTTCGCTGCCATACTTGCGCAGAAGTCGGATGGCGGCTGGAGGATGCAACAGTGACCTTCCTTGCAGATGCCATCGCCTTTCCGGCAAGGCGCGTTTTCTGGATTTTTGTCGCATATGTCGACGTTCATATTCTTGCAAACGCGTTCGTCTCGGTAGCAGATAACAACAGCAGCTTGTACACCGCACGAAGTACCACCGCTCTCGCAGGGGACTTCCATTTCCTTCTTGCAGGTGCCCTGGTAGCAAACTTTGCCGCTGCTCTCACATTTCGTACCGTCTGGCTGTCCTTCGCATTTCTTTGTGCTGCTGCCATCCTCACATTCCGTGTCGCCTGGCTGTCCTTCGCATTTCCTTATGTCGCTGCCAACCTCACATTCTGTGCCATCTGGCTGCCCTTTGCATTCCTTTGTGCTGTCGCTGCTACAAGCTGCCAACAAAACCACCAACAAACCTAAACCGCACACTCTCAACACCTGCATACATCCTCCTTGAAGAAGCACCTTAAACATGTCTTGGACAATCCAGCGTATTGGCATATTTTCAAAAATTCGACAATAGATGTTTCTCCCAAGTCCATAAAGCAGAGCATCCACAACCCTTCAGAAAATGGCCCCGACGGACTTATAATTTATGCATTAATGCCGCAATATAACACATAAACATTCTTGAGTTGTTTTCGTGCTGCCCCAAAAGTTACCCCAATATGTTTTGGGCCGCCTACCCTTCTTTTATCAGAAGGCACCCAGAAAAGCAAAACCCCCTCGCAGCTCACAAAGAGGCGAGGGGGCGGGGGCGTGTCGGTGGGGGCTCCGCTCACGTCCCCTAAAAACTTTGTAGCTTAGAGCGGTTTGAGCCACTGTCCACGGGGGCTTCCAGCGGTTTTTCATTTTCACCATAGCGAATGGTGGGCCGCTTGGAGGTGGAGGGGGAAGCTTTCTGCGCTCGCTTGACTCCGCTACGCTCCGTCCATGAATGCATTTTTGGCTTCGGTGGTGGCGAGTCTTGAAGTGAGAAATAAACAATTTCGGTTTTCTCATTTTCCACGGGTGGCAGCGGGGGCGGTTGACAAACCTCTTCTTCAGCCACCATTTTCTTCAACGCCTCCACAATGAGTTCAGCAAGCCCAAGCTCAACCACGGCCCCTCCATTTCCAATCCGACGCTTGGCATTTGGCTGCCGGGCTGCCTTTGGGGGTTTCTTCGTTCAGTTTCGCGGGCATATTGGCCCTCAACGCGTGAGACAACAACCCATGCCGCACATTGGTTGAGAACCGGCCAACCCGGAGCCAAACAAAGCGACGGCCCAAACGAGTTAAGAAACCGGCACTCAGTTGAAAACCGGCCGAGCCTTGCGGCTCCACGCCTGAGCCGTCAGAAGCCTGATGGCTCTGAGCCACCGAGACTTCAGAGACTCCTAGGAACGGGAAGCCGTGGACTTTGTCCACGCCCTCCCTCCTTCAACTGAGTAATGCGGGTTCTTAAGCCCAGCCGCGTTTTTTGCGCAGCTGCGGGGGATTAAGCCTCTCTTTTGCGAAAGTGTCAAGGAATTCTCGCGGAGCGCCTCACCCCCTTAGGGGGCCTGGGGTGGGGTGGGCGCCTTCAAACCCTCATGTGCGTAACTGCAAGCCCACTTCCTATAATATAAAGAGCCCCAAGCCCAAGCAGCAGCAATGCAGTGCCTGCCACAAATACAATGAGCCATGTACGCAAGGTTTTTTTGCGCCGCATCCAAAATGGCAGGAGCAGCAACCAGAGCATCGCTGGGGCTGTTATGAAACCCAGCGCGCCATCTGACCATTCCATCAAAAGACAGAAAAAGAAGAACAGCAGCCCCAACACACCCCCATAAACAAACCGCGTCCTCTTCGCCCACTCCTTCGCAACCTTCCCCCACTCACAGGAGACGAGCCCATAACCCAAAGCACTTGAAACCAACAAAAGCAGCCCATGCGGCGCAGTTAACATCACCGCCATACAAAGAAATATCTGCACGACGAATGCTGCAAAAATCAGCATCTTTTTGAGCATATGCTTGGGTTTCCAACAACGAGTATCCACCGGTTTCAACCTTAAATTCCACCATGGGGGTGGTATGTCCAGGGAGTTTGAGGGGAACGCCCTTTTTTCTCTAAAACCTGTGCTGGGCGCCTATCCATTGGGCCAAGTCTTGCCAATAAATGTTTCAACCCTCCAGTTTGTATAGTGAAACATATTCTACATTCATTTCAATTCTTTCCCAGTCGGCAGCCCCGGAGCCTCCCACAAAAGGCGTGGCGTCGCTGCCAACAGCAAGGTTGAATATAATATAGAATTCTTGGTCAAACGGAGCAGAGGGGCGGGTTGAGTTGACACTATAATAGAGGGTGTTGCTTATGGTGCCTATATGAATGTCGTCAACATACCATGCAATGCCTCCCAAAGTCCAATCTATGGCATATGTATGCCATTCGTCAATGGTTCCACCCTTTGGGAGCATATAGCTCACTTCATGCCCGTTGCTCGCAGCACCCGCGCTTCTATATATGTTGTCTGGCCATAGGCCACCAAAGTGCAGCGTGCTATAAACAATGTTGTCCCTATCCCCGCGCGCTTCCATAATGTCCACCTCCCCGCTTGCCGCCCAACCACCATAAACATTGTTGACGGGGAGCATCCAGAAAGCAGGCCAGGCTCTGCTGCCCAGAGGAAGCCTCATGCGCGCTTCAACGCGCGTGCCCGGGCGGGCAGCCACTTTGCCCTGGGTGGTTATTTTTCCACTGGCATAGCTAAAATAACCATTATATTCACTTGTCTTCCAAGCAGAAAGGACAAGCCCGTTGCGGATAGAAATGGCATCCTTTGTATAATATTGTGCTTCGGCATTGCCTCCTGCATTCCATATGTCAAACGGCCCCCAGCCGGTTTCATAGTTCCAATGCTCCTCATTCAATATGGGCTCCAAAAATGAGTCTCTCCATTGCACAACAAGCCCTGTTCGGTTGTTCACCCACTTTGCATAAAAAACCATATGTTGAGCACTGTTGAGTGTTGTCACTTGCGAGCCCACAAAGTCTGCATTTGTATACCAACCTTGAAAAGTGTGCTCAGCCAAAGTCGGCTCAAACAAGGTTATGGGAAAGGAAGAGTTGTTATATGACGTTTGGTTGTGGGCATGGTTCATGCCTCCATTCAAATGATAAATAACCTTAAAAGAGGCATTGGAAGGTGTTGGTCTGCAGGCGACAACAACCCCCAAGAGAAGCATTGTCCAGGCCGTGGCAGCGCTGCCGTGCAGAATTCGTCTCATAACGCACCCTTTCCTTCTCTGAGGAAATTGCGCCGCTCAACGACACCTGGCTACACGCTCGCGCAACGGGAGGAATTTAAGCTTCTCTTGGGCGAAGCTGTCAAGGCTTGAATTTGGGAGGTTGCCGGGCGCTTCCTCCCGCGGTTTTTTCTGGCAAGCAGTGAGCGCAATAGCCAAACAAAGAGACGGGTGCACCCTGCCTGCGGACATTTGACATAGGCGATATTCAGCCATATGTAGGCGCCACGCGCTATGAAAATAAAATGTTTCGCACTGTGGGTTGTCTTTTGGATGATGGCTTTTGGCCTTCCTGCATCCGCAAGAGAGTGGGTGGGTGCAACCTTCTCTGCGGATGGCAAAACAGCCTATCATGCCGTGAAGCCCGGATATTATCATCTGTCAGTATATTTGTATGTCACAGACTTGTCTGAAAAAAAAACACCTGCCTTCCACGAAATACCCGCGGGTGCTTTTCGCCGCGCCTATCTCTTCAACCAAGGCCCACACACCCTCTTGGTTGTTCCACAAAAACTGGAGGCAGACAGAAGGTTAACATGCCGCGTTCATGTCTATTTGTGCAAACCCAACGGCCCCCCGGAGCTCCTCGGTGGGGATGATTTTTTCATTCACCCAAGCACGAAGCCTCATATGTGGCAAAACATCGCCACGCTGATTGGCAAGAACGCAAGCGGTGCCCATGCGCTGATGTATATTCAAAATGGAGAAACCGCTGTTGTTCCAATTCAGGACCCGGCAAACGTCAAGGGTATTCACTATGGCACCTCAGGCTGGATGGGTTATGTTGAAGTTCGCTTCCCTGGCCGGACACTCCACTTCTCCCCGTTTTTGACAAGCACGGGGCGCCCGCTTGTTGTTCAGACAAAGCACTCCATTGGCTCCCCCACCCTATTGCGCTTTGCCAAAGAATATTATGGGGACAACAAAAAATTGGAGATGGAGAAACAGGAAGATGGGGCAGCAAAATTGTTTGCGGCTTCTTTCCTCAATGCGCGCTCCCTAAGCGCGGCAACCCAAACCCCTCTCGCCTCCCAACCCCTCTATCGTGCAAGGGTTTTCAACCAGGACCGTGAGATACAATGGGTGTTGGGAGACAGCGACACCGAGCCCCAAAAAGCCTCCGTCATAGGATATGTCTATGACAGACAGAATGAACGCCTGACAAAGCTTCCGAGTTTGGACAACGTTGATTGGCGTCGTGTTCACTCCATCATCTCTTTTTCACCCCGTCATTTGATTTTGGAAATGGGCAACATTGCCAAAAATGACGTTCTAATGTTCCACTTGGACAAAGGCACCTCTCTCTATGCTTCGGCTTTGGACTTTTCTGACAAGCCAGCGCCACAACCCGCCGGTGACGCTGCTGACAAGCCAGAGTCGCAGCTTGCCGGTGGCACTGCTGACAAGCCAAAGCCAGAGCCACAGCCTGACGGTGACACTGCTGACAAGCCAGAGCCGCAGCCTGACGGTGACGCTGCTGACAAGCCAAAGCCAGAGCCGCAGCTTGCCGGTGACACTGCTGACAAGCCAGAGTCGCAGCCTGACGGTGACGCTGCTGACAAGCCAGAGCCACAGCCTGACGGTGACGCTGCTGACAGGCCAGAGCCACAGCCTGACGGTGACGCTGCTGACAAGCCAGAGTCACAGCCTGACGGTGACGCTGCTGACAAGCCAGAGCCGCAGCTTGACGGTGACGCTGCTGACAAGCCAGAGCCGCAGCTTGACAGAATAATGCGTATTGCAGTCATCGCAGGAGGCGTCCTCCTAGGTTTTGTACTGTTGATAATGATTGTTTTGCACTTGGCCACTCGAAATGGAACAAAGACAAACATAGCGTATGCTTTGTCATCTCTTCCAAAGTCCAACACTTCTATGCATTCCCCCCAACCCCAAAAATCCAACAAGGCCATATGGTGGGTACTAGGGCTCATAGTGGTAGGCGGGGGGATGGTGAAGGCTGCCGCTTTCATATATGCCGAGGTAACGTCATTTGTTGCAAAGTCTAAGCCTGTGCAAATTTCAACCCCAACACCACCCTCGCCGCCACGCTTGCCGCCACCGCCAAAACCGCCCATGCCCGTTGAGCCTCCTGCCTTGAGGTCATCCCCCCCAGCTGCGCCAACAAAAGCCCCTGCCCAAACTTCTGAAGAAACAACGTCCAAACAAAGCTCCGAAAATGCCGGGCAACCTGAAAGCGCACACCATGAAACCGTGCTTCCGGAACCTCCAAAGCCCAAAAATGAATGGAACAAACCAACGGAGCGAAGTGCAGCCAAACCAACCGGGCCAGCAACACGCGCCAAAACCAAAGCGCCCTCAACATCCTCGAATGTCGAAGTGCAACATGCGCAAACCAAACAATCCCCCACCCCGCCACGTGCGCCCTCCGCAACAAGCCATACCCAGGATGATTCTGACAAGGCCCCCGACACTTCCCCGTCTGCAGCCCCCAAACGCCGGGAGCCTTTGCCGGGTGGCGGAGAGCCCAAACAGTTCCTCTCGAATAGCGATGTTGTGGGCTATATTTTTAGCAAACGTTTGGAGCTAAATGCTTGTGCCAGAGAGCAAGCAGCCAAGGATTCAAGCGTCAAAGGCAACATGGTTGTAGAGTGGAATGTGGCAACCTCCGGGAAAACCTCCCAAGTGGAAGTGGTTTCACCCAATTTCCGGGGCACATATTTTGCCGACTGTATCACCAAGCGCATTCTCAGCTGGCAATTCCCCGCACATAAAATACCAGGGGGAACCCGCAGGTTTAATTTCAAAATTTAGGGCACGGGTTTGTGAGTTGCTAGGCCGGTTTCAATTTGACATGGCAGGCGAGGCTTTGGGCGGAGCTTGCTGGTGGAAGGGAGAAGGTAGGGAGTGCACTTTTTGAAAACGTTTCTTTTTGCCCTCCGGGGGTTGTTCTCTTTGGGCCTGCGGCCCGGGCCCTTTTTGAAAACGTTTCTTTTTGCCCATTGGGGCGGGGTTTATTTAACTGATAAAGTTTTTAAGGGCCATGCGGCCCACGCTTTTTTTGCCCTACCGGGCAGGTTTTCGCCTCTCGGCGAGTCACTTTTTTTTTGCGCGCGCAAAAAAAAAGTAACCAAAAAAAAACGGCGCCCTGCGGGGCTTTCCGCCTCACTCGCAACCCTCTTGGGGCTTTCCTCCTCCGC
>JGI24695J34938_10001674_pt1 | contig 18375 bp, 29 predicted proteins | sample TergutCo191P3_FD_34938 | JGI IMG/M metagenome (IMG submission 34938)
CTGTATGTTTCTTTACTTTATCGGCACTATAGCTCCCTGTCAAATTTCCATCATAAGGAATTTAAAACAAAAATACGACTCCCCTCCCAGAGCCGATTTAATACAGCCGACAGGCGTTAACCTGATCCCTGATCCTTGCAGCCTCCCTCGCCAGCGATTCCGCGTCCGCATGGCGGTAGTGCCGGGTCATTGCCTCCGTGCTGTGGCCCATGAGCCGCCGCACCAGGCTGTCGGACATGGTTTCTATGGCGCGGGTGTTAAACGTGTGCCGCAGCCAGTACGGCGTTAGTTCCGGGCGGTTAAGCCCTGCACGTTCTACCGCCCGGTGAAAATTCCATGACAGCCGGTGTATGCTGTACGGTATCCCGTATTTATTGGCAAAGATAAAATCATCCGGCTTTGGCTTCAATTTTTTCCGCAACGCCTCAATTTCACCCGCCGTCTGATCGGTGATAATAGCCGGTTTTGTGGCTCCGGTTTTGGTGCCTTTTTCCTTGCTTTTGCTTCCGGATTCAATCGCTTTCAGAATCGGGAAGAATTTTATGTCCGGATTCCAGTCGATCCATTTGAGCGCGACCAGCTCTCCGGGACGCAGGCCGGTATCCCGCAGGATTAAAAAAGCGCAGATGTATTTTTGTGTTCTCCAAACGCGCTTGAGTTCCGCATGGCAGTCCGGGAACAACGCCTTGACCTCTGCCAGCGGCAGCGCGCTCCGGGGCCGCTCTGGGGACGAGTTGCACCGCACCACGTCCCGGACGGGGTTAATGCGTAATTGCCCTTCCTCGATGAGATGCACGTACAATTCCGACAGCACGGACAGTATCCGGTTACGTGTCGCCCCGGCAAGCGGCCTCCGCGTCAGCTCGGATGTCGCCCCCATCATGGCGCGGTCGATGACGCGCACCGTGAGCCGCTTCGGGCTGTATTCCCCCCACAGCGGGATTATCCAGTTTTTCATAACCGCGTCCCTGGTCGCCATGGATTTGTCCGTGAAAAACTTTTTCTTTTCGGCGCGTTTGTACCGCCAGTACCCGTCGGGTTCAAAGAGTTTTGCATAATCTTTGATTCTCATTTTTTTCTCCTAGTTTACAAATTTTAATTATTGTGATATACTAAAATTGATATTTTTTTTAGGAGTAAATTTATGCAAGTAATGTATAAACAAGAAATTGACGGTTACACGATAATAAGATTTATAGCTAACGCTGTCGATGATCCGGAGGCAACAAAGGCAAAAATATTGCCAATGATGACAGATGAAATGACAAAAGAGGAAATAGAAGCCTTATATGAGGAAAATAAAGTTTTCTCAATTGTTGGGCCTGAAGCAGAATTAATTGAAGACAGTGTTGGTATTGAAAAACAAAGAAAATTAGATACTGCTGGGAAACACCGCTTGCTATTGGTTAGCGGCGAATATATATCTAATTTCAAGGATGTAGAATATTGGAGCCACAAAACTGGTAAATGGCAAAAAGAAAAAATTAATAATTTAGGCGAAAACTTGCCGGCAGATGCGGTCTTGCAAGAAGATTTAACAGAGGAACAGCAAAAAGAGATTAATTTCCAGAATGAACAAGACAGAATCGCAAGCCTAACACCAGACGAAAAAACAAAGGAAAAGGAGGCAAAATTATTTGCCATAGCTCGGGAAGCGATATCAAGACATGATGAAGCCGAGTTGTTAGGTTTGCCTTTTGATAAGATTGCGTGGATTACACCCAGAAGATCGGAAATTGAAGCGCAATATGCGGTATAAATGAGTAAAAAGGAACTTCATTGATATTTTAAGAAATTAATATATTAAAATAATTCCGGTTGGTTATAGCATATTTTATCAAAACTATATAGTAATTTTGTCTTATTATTTGAATGTTTACCAACCGTAGAAACCAGATCTGCACGTGCGGCAATTTGCGCTTTCTCTACCGTCTCGTAAGGTTTCATTAAAATATTTGCTTGTTTTTGTAAAATTAATTTGTTCATTTTTATTTGATAACCAAAATAATAACCCGGATCGGTTTTGTATATGTAAATCTTTATAAAATCCGTTCCGCGATTTTCTTCTATACAATTTTCCGGAGGTTTTTGTATATTTCCCCATTTATCACAGTAATTTTTAGCGTATTCCGGGATTAAAACAGATCCGGTGACCGGCGGCGGGTTGTCAACAGGGGTTTCCAACATATGTTGCCTTCATAAAAATTCCTTATTAAAACGGATCATCTTCCGGAGGGGGCGCGGGCGTTATCATTTTAGAGGGTTCATTTTCTTCAAAATCTTCCGATAATTCTGCATCAGGTATAATTCGCACATTTAAAAAATAAGTATCTACTATCCCCTTAACTTTTTTTTGTTTGTAATCAACTATTTGATAGTCCTTTTTAAAATAACGGGTAAATTTATGCCTTGTTAAGGCATCCTTTCCAGAGTCTGACGATGTTAAATTATAAAATTTTAAATAGCAATCATAAACATCCTGGACCTTTACAAAGGCATCGTCAGATACGTCAAACTTAATACGTTGCTTTACAAAGGCATCGATGTCCGTATCCAATTCTTTTAAATAAGATTTTCTGTATTTTTTACAATCATCAGAGAGCGGAATTTCACCATTTAATTCATTTTTTAATCTTAAATAATATTCAATTAAAAGTTTTATTATACCTGGGTATTCCGGTATTAATAATTTTTTAAATATATCAATATTTATTGTGTTTTTATCTCCCCTTTTATGCTGGATTAAAAAAGGTACAATTATTAAACGGCCTATTGCGGCACCATCATGTCCGTCAAACAGAGGCAGATAGTTCGTTAATATAAGTATTTGCGCGACAGATTCAAATTCTCGTGCTTTTTCATAAAGATTTCTGGTTGGCATAATATCGCCGCCTGTTAATTGTTTCCATAAAGCTGTATTTAAATATAAATTCCGCCCTGTTTCGCTGGACAGACCGCAACCTTTACCTTCAAGGGCGGAAATATACGGCGTTGCTTCATTTCCGGATGTTTTTTTAGATCCGCCTTTGCTGACCAAAATTTCCGACGGTATTGTTTTTATCATATTCGGGAGTACTGCCTGCATAATATCCATTGTTGTTGTCTTTCCGGTATTTGTTTCACCTATAAATATCCCTCCATACTTAAATTTTGTATTTCTTGAAATAATTAATGAAAGATAATACAATAATGTTTCAAGCGTTTTTTTATCAGTAAAATTTCCATTGTTGAACTTAATAAAATTGTATGGGTTTAATGTATTTTTTAGATTTTCAATTGTATATGGTAAAACATCCCTGCGATATTCTTCTTTTTCTGATTTTCTATAATTTAACTCTTTGCCGGAAAAATCAGCGACTCCGTCAATTAATGTCAATGTTTCACGGATCGCAGGGCCGTCAAATAGGACCGAAGTCTTAAATACTCCGAATTGTTTCAATTGTGAAAATTCTTTCATTATATCGACACGAAAATTGCGGCTTTCAATTTTTACTATAATCTTGTCAATATCGCTTTTTTTTAAACCGAATTCTTTTAAATCTATATTTTCATAAAAATACAACATAATCGCAATAATAATATTGTAAATTACTCCTGTCATATCAGGTTCCCTTTGCCATACATGACCATTAAAAAAATAATAATTATTTTCCGATTCAATATAAATTATTCGCCCGTCAAGTATATCTGATATTATTAAAGCGGCTACCCTGACCCCGAGAGTCTCCAAAAATTGCAAGATGTTTTTATTTAGTTTTATTTCTTCAAAATCAATATTTACAATTGGTTTGTGCCTGTTTATACGCTTCATTAATTCGCCAGCAGGCGTTAATTCAACTTTTAACGTTCTTTGCAAATATTCCGATAGGCCGTATTTCCATGCAAATTCAATTAAAATATACGGCGTTATATCGACTTTATTTTTAATTTGTTCCTTTGTCGCGCCCCATTTTAATAAATCGCTTTCTATGATTTTTTGATTCTTAACCGTTTTTAAAATTGCAGAAATAAATAATTGGATATCGCCTTGTTCTTTTTCTTCTATAAGGTTTTTTGTTATTTTTTTTAGTATAGATTGTATGCGGTTTATAGATAAGTAATCCCACTTAAGCGGCGTTCTCTCATCTATTTTCTTTTCAGGCGGTACATATTCACGCGCTTCCTGAATTGCCTTTATTACAATATCGCGCTTGCCGGAAATAATAAGCGCATCAGCATCCTTTTCATTTTCTGTTAAAGGCAATTCAGCAATTTTTATTATTCCGTTATAACCTGAATTGCGCATTATTTCAGGTATATTTGTTTTTTTATTATCAGTAGGATCATATGCAATAAGGCCGGAGGCTTTACGTCCGGAATCATCGGCATCAAAACAAATTATTATTTCCGATACGTCTAACAAATATTCTTTTATTTTAGGGCCTGTTAATCCGCTGGTTCCACCGGTTGCAAAAAGATTTTCAATTCCTGCTGCAACTGCAGAAACCGCATCCATTTCTCCTTCGACTAATATTACCGGCTTTGATTTATTTATTTCGCCTGGCATGGGGAAGGTAGATGAGCACTTTGATCCGAATTTTTTACAATCGCCTTCTACGTAATAATGTAATTTATATCCCTTGCCCAATTTAAGAATAACGCCGGGATGTTCCCACCATGCTATCTTTGTATTAGGATTTTTTAATGGTATACCGGCGCAGCGTAATGTTTCGGCACCTAAATCACGCAGTGCTGCCGGAAGGCCTGGCCAATAAAAAAAATTCTTTACCATGGAGGGAAACAAATATCCCGGATATTTTTGAACCAAACCTAAAGATGATGATACAGCGCGTAGGTTCAAAAACTTAATTATTTCTTTTTCGGCATTAATGTTTTTTAATAAGTAAGTTTCAAGTTTTTTTTGTGCATCAGGGTCGGCGGTAAAGTTTTTAAATTCTTTTTTATTCCCAATAAATACTGGGAATGGTGTTAAACCGATACCAAACAATTTTTCTAAAAAATTAAATTGTTCTTTTTTATCTGTTATCCCTTCTAATATTTCAACAGCATCATAAATATCACCATGAATACCACATGATTGCTGGTGACAATAGAATGTTTCTTTCCCATCGCTGGAATTAAATCCAACAGTCAATGATGGGGTATTTTTTCCACTATGTGCATGGTTAGGGTTAAAGCATAAAATATTTCCAGGAACATTATTGATCCCTTTTAAGCGTAAATAATCTATAAGCCGGTTATGATACCGGGGAAAATCAAAAATAATTACCTCTCATTTTTTATGTAAAAATTTAAAATCATCGTTAAAAAATGAAATAATCTCCATCCGCATCTACAATGCTAATTTTACCAGCTTTTGGTACTTTATCGCCGAGATTGGGATCGGCAGTAATACTGTTAGTTCCTTTTTGTTCATAGCCTACTATCTCGCCTCCTATAATAGTTTTTAATCGATGACTTTCAATATCCATTTGTTTACCGCTCTTTTCCAATAGTATAAATTCTTCAGGCGAATACCTGGCTCCTTTTTCAAAATAAACCCAGCCCGATGCTTCATGTATTGCAAATTCTTCCTTAAAATATTCGCTATAAAAATATTTCCAGCCGGGTTTCTTTTCTTTAGGCATCGTTTAACCTGTTATGGATTAACGCTAATATATCCTTTGCAGCATCTACTTTACAAGAATCATTTATTGTTACTGTGAGGTCCGTATGGCAAGACGGAGTTTTAATTGCATCATATATTCTTTTCTCAAGTTCTTTTATATAGTCATAAATTACCGTTAAAACTATGTTCAATTCAACTTTCAGATGTTTCGTTTCTGATGAATCATTAGCATGAGGCGGAAGTTTTATCAGGTCTGGTTTTACAAGTTGTTTTTCCACCAGCGGTTCCGCAGGCATATTGCTTTCCTCTAAGAGATGTATGTTATTTTCTTTTGGCGGCGGAGCGGTTTTTACGGGGTTCTGCGCCGGTTTTGCCGTGGTTTCCGGCGGAGGCGATGCTTTAACCTTTTTATATTTTGCTGCCAGTTGGCTTGCGGCTGTGCGGGTTCCGCCTATATTAACCAATTGCTTTAATAAATCAGGCAATTCGGTATCAGGTACGCTTAAAAATTCCGCAAGCGTTGACGTTTCTACTCCGTTTAAATCGATCCCTTCATTTGATGCCGTTTGCCGCATTTTATAAGCCGCAATGTTAACAGATACAAACCCGGGGTTTTTTGATAATTGTGCGGCGATTTCTTTTTGTTTCATGCCGTTTTGATGCAATTGGTATACTGCCGCTTCGCGTTCTTGGGATGTTAGATCCTCACGCTGCATATTTTCAATCAATTGGATAGCCAATTTGTTTCCGGTTATTATTTTTGCGTCAATCTGGTTGTAATCATCGCCTAATGAAACAAGATATTTATGTGCTGCAAGGCGGCGGTGACCGGCAATTAACTCGTACTTTTTTTCTTCTTTCTCTTCCCTATATTTAACAATAATCGGTTGTAACTGACCTACCTCTTTGATAGACATTGCAAGCTCAATTATTTCCTGCGGATATTTGCCTTTATCGTTAGGGCCGTATTTTTCTTTTTCCCGGATGTTTCCAGTTTCAATAATTTGATCAAGGCTTATTTTAATGGTCATGCTTGCCGCTTCCATTTTAGGCATTGTTAGCCTCCCCTGTTATTGTTTCTATAAAAAAGTTAAGGCGGTTTTTTATATGGGTTTGGATGCTATAATTTAAGAAATCATCTGTTAAGCGTTTTAATGATTTTATATAGGGGATTGGTTCTTTAATGATAAATTTATTAAACTCGGAATTATAGCTTTCCCATATACCAGGAAGGTTTGTTTTCTCGTTATATGCATTTACGCATATACCGGTGTCTGCTTCCACGCCGCTATGCTGCAATGTACTAAAAAACAGTTTTGTCGCTTCAAAATCAATTTTTGAGCATGTTCCAGGAATGATTAAAACATCGGCGGCAAAAACCGCATTTCTGGTATGTACTCCCCAAAACCCCGGCGGGTCGATAATGATAAAATCATATTTATTGATTAGCCTGGAACGTTTCAGCGCGTTTTTTAAACTAAAATCCATAATGTTATTTAACAATCCGTTTTTTAAGTTTCCGGGTATTATGTCAATATTTTCATTTACGGAATAAACCTCAAAACTGTTTTCCCATGATCCGGATAAGAATTCCAGAGATGAAAAATCCTTGAATTGTATCTTTAAAACTTGGCTGATCGCGCAATTGGGATCGAGATCTATAACCAGCACCTTAAAACCTTTAGCCGCCAATATTTTGACTTCATAAGCGGCAAGTGTTGTTTTGCCGGTTCCGCCCTTCCATGATGCGTTTGTAATTACTTTTCCCATACTTAGGCTCCTTTATATGAGGTTAAAATGGAACGTCATCATTTCCGGGCGTGTTATTTTTTACCGGATGGTTGACGTTTGAACCGTTTTCTTTTTCACCTCTTGGAGATGCCAGCAGGGATACTTCATTAACATTCAACTGAACTGCGCTGTGATTATTCCCATTACTGTCTGTCCAGGTGTTTTGTTCCAATTCCGCATCGATGCCGATTTGTTTTCCTTTTGTTAAATACTTTGACATTGACTCTCCGTATTTTCCCCACAAGATGCAATTAAAAAAATTCGGTTTTTCTTGCAATAGACCGTCTTTATCTTTCCATTTTTTACTTATACAAATGGAAAATTTGCAAACTGCGCTTCCATTTGTTGTATACTTTAATTCAGCCGTCCCAGTTAGACGGCCTATTCCAAAAAAGTGGTTCATGCGCTCCTCCTTAAATATTTTTCAGGAAGTTTAACCTTCCATTTTTCGCTGTATTGTTTTAAATCGCTGTCTGATATTTCCAACCATTCGATTACATCGTTAACCTTCCAGCATTTGCGCCCGCCAATTAATTTATAATTTGTTCCGCAACAAGGCTGTAGGTACAAATCATTTTTTAATGTTAACGGAGAGCAGCCGCCTTTTAATTGCGCCGCAAGGTCCACATTAATCCATGACGGCAAACTATCATATTTTGATTTTGATTTAACGGTTTCTGACAACTGGTAAAAAGCAATTGTTAGTTTTGATAATTCGATTTGATGGCCCTGTAAAAAAAGTTCGGTTTCTTTATTCATACAATCCCCATATTCAGATAACGAACACGGTTAATAACCCATGCTTCCAAAACAACGATATTTCTTTTGATTTTGCACGGCTCGCCGCCGCTTTTTTTCAGAGCTTTATAAAATGAAACGTTACTAATGTCTGTTTTATATGAGGCGTTAAAAAGAGACGGATATTTTATGCCTGAAACATAAACAGAAGAAGAAACACCGGGTTTAATAATTGTATTTGGTATTTTCATCTTTTTACTCTTAATAGATTACTCATTTATTTACTCTCTATAGGTTGCCTATCTTTCTGCTTGCTTTCTGGATCGTTATAATCATCGAGATGACGGCAATCGTTACTGGATGACGCTTCGCAGTCATGCGTAACATCGTCAATGTGCCAGCAGCCAATATCTTGATACGGACACTTCATTTCTTCCTCCTGATTTTTTCATACATATTGCTTATATTTTTGATACATGACCGCCGGCCGCGCCCACGGCCATGCAAAACGTTTCCATTCAGGATCGCACTTTTCTGTTTCGTCTCTGTATAACATCGCCATCGGCGTAAATCCCGCTTCCATGCAGTCAGTAAATCTTTTCTCGGCTTTTTCAAAAGTGTCTTTAGGATACCCGCACAAAACATAAGCCCTTAGAGGATGGCATATTTTAAATCCGGCCTGTTTCAACATTTTCCCTGCTTCAAATAAAGGCTCTTTGTCATCCGGCGTATCGTAAGCGAAAAACATTTTTGACGGTTTAATTCTAACCAGCTCGTCTATATGCCACTGTTTTAATAAACGAGCTTCCAATCCGCCTGTAAATTCTATTCCGTGCGCTTTTTTTTGTTCGCGGAGCATGGCAAAAACCGCTTTAATGTGGCTGTCCGAACAGGCTAACAGGTTATCGTCTAAAACATTCCAACCTTTTGTAATCGGCAATTCCCTCACATTTCCCTCGCGCTTCCACACCGAGCAGAACCAGCAGCGGTTATTACATCCCCTGCTTGTAATCACATAGCCTTTTTTCAAATACATTCCCGGATTGAAATTCCCGCCTCTCTGGCCTGTTGCCGGGCCGCCGATTTTAACCGCCGCGACATGTTTCCATTCTTTTTCCAACCTTTCGGCTTCCAGCAGATCCCACGTGAAAACAACCGAAATATGGACTTCGTCCGCTTCGGCAAACATATCCGGGCCGCCTACATAAGCATGGTTATCTGCAGGGGTTGCGTTAGTCCGCCTGGGAAATATGCGGATTATTTTCATTCGCCTCCCCAGTGATCTATCAAACATCTAATCGTATCTAATTGATCATTTGTTAAATCTTTATAATTTATACCCGTATTTATGCCTAACAGGTAATCCGCATCCACATTTAGAGCGATAGATAATCTAGCAATGTTTTCCGCGCTGGGGAGCCTTTCACCTGTCTCAAATTTAGCGATAGAGGAATTAGCATTTATTCCAATTGCCGAAGATAGTTGCTGCTGTGTCATATTTCGCATTTCTCTTGCCTGTCTTAATCTCTGCGGTAATATTTCTTTTACGGTCATCATTTCTTCCCCCTTGTCGGTATCTTTAGATAATAACCAACCAACATTCCGATAAAAAGAAATAACGGAATAGCCGCAATTACTCCAAACCAGAAGTATTCCATTTCTTCCCTCCTTTAGTCTCAAGCCTTAAAAGCCTGTCAATTTCGGCAGAGATTAATGCAACAGCTTTTTCAAGGTTCCTGATTTTCACATGGGTTGGTTTCCAGTATTCTTCATCCCACGGCCATAATATGTCGTATAAATCAATAAAATAATTGTCATAACAACTGATTTGAAAATAGCTTTTATAATTTTGCAAAGCATAACAGGCGGCGGCGCTTGCTAATTGACCGTCTTCTTGCTCATCATCGTACTCTGCATCCCAACCTTCTTTTTCGATCTGCCGTTTTATTTCGGCGGCTATTCTTTCAGCTCCGTTCATTTTATTTTTGGTTATCATTATGGGTTCCTAATTATATTCAAAATTTCTGCTACATCTTTCAAATCACTAACAGCGTCATAAATTTTTTCTTCAACGCCTCTTGTGCCTTCATTGAATTCTTTTATACAATCAGCAAGTCTTTCAAGCGGCTTTGATCTTTCCCGATACGCGCATATTCCTTTTATAAGCGGATCTGTTATCAATTCCACCTGCCTGCCGTTTTCTACAGCTTTTTGTTCTTCATTCCATTTTGTTATTAAATTATCCAGTTCTTCTCGTGAGTGTTTTTCAAGCGGAGACCATTCCCAATTGCTAAATTTCCCATCCATGGTTTTGTATATAATTAGATAATCCTTTTCATAGTTCATGTCTGTATTCATTTCTTCTCCCTTGTATTTGTTGGTATTTCTTTCCACAAATCACATACATGGTATTTATCAACTTTAATATTTTCTACAGTTAGCGACATTTCCGCACAGTGTATATATGTATTTTCAGGAGCACCCATTTCTTCAGATATGTCTTCTTTGTGCCTGCAATTTGAGCACCTTTTTATTTTCATGTAGCCATTTAGCTTGTTAAATATTTCTCTGTCCATTGCTCCTCCTCGTTATCTTTCCGTTTTCCTCTGAATTCAATCCCTCTCATTTTTCTTCCTCTTTGAAACCGACAAAATTAAGCCGGAGATTTGTTTCCCCAGCTTTGTTAATTCAGGATCAGATGTAATATATTTGCGATTATTCATTACAAGCAATTCGCTTCTTTTTACCAATAAAAGATTGTCTATATCAAAATTATTTCTATTCCCGTCTGCGAATATAACAACATGATTCTTCGGCACGTTTCCATGTATGGATTCCCATATCAAAACGTGCTTTGCTTTATATACACGAGGATCGGCAACCTTTATACGCACTATCCCAAATGTTATTTTTTCGCTTCCCAAAGGCTTGTTGTTCCACGGTTTATCGCCTTTTTTAATGCGTGTTTTCATTCCGTTAAGATAACAATATTTATTTCCTTTTATACCGTTATGCAAATTGTTTCTTCTGACTAAACCTATAATTTGATTTTTGCTTAATTCAATTCCAAATTTTTTACAAAACATATCCGCGACATCTTTGTAATGGTTTCCTGTTATATTCTCCTTTACAAACTGAATATGCTCCGGTGCAAATTTCCTAGAATGTTTATTCATTTTATTGCCTCGGTAGAGATTTGTTCTAATAAAGGGTGTTTTATTACGCTCATATTGCCATACGATATTTTTGCGGCTTCTATTGCAAGTTTGCCGGAATTTATTATTTGTTCGGAAATATTGCATAATGCGTTTGATTTGAATACCGCTTCCCTTAGCAAATCGCCGGTTAAATTTTCATCATTTATCATTTCAGCCATGCAAAATAAGTGGTCGGTTAGATCAGCCAGTTTATTTCTTGCCATAAATCTCTCCTAAATAAATCTTGCCTAACAATCCTTTTAATGCAGTATTTGAAAAATCTATGTATTCGCCGCCTTTATCTTTATACACAGGCATACCCCATGAATAATTGAATGTTCCCGTTGATGAATTGTTATCCTGCACTTCGATTTCAACGCCAAAGGTATATCCTTCTGTTCCCGCTTGTATCAAAGAACCTTTTTCAGTATTTCCTTTTGGGATGAACTTTAATAATTTCATAATAATCCCCTTATAGTTTTGACAGGTGTTCAAGCACCTTGTCTTTGTCTCTGTTTTCTAACTCCTTGACTATGTGCAGATAAGTTTCCTGCGTGGTGGTGGTATTTGAGTGCCCTAACCGGTTTGCGATACTTGATACGGATACGCCCGCATAAAGCAGCAACGAGGCGTGCGTATGGCGCAAGGAATGTACAGAGATTACCGGCACTCCGGCTTTATTGCACAGAGCTTCCAATCTTCCATTTACGGTAGAATTAAAAACCCTGCCTTTTACGAATATCGGTTTGTCATTGTCAACAATGTTGGTATTAATTAATTGGTAAAATTGCCGTGACAATTGGTCATCTATTTGCACGGTGCGTTTTGACGATGTGTTTTTTGTTTCATCAAAGTCATTATTAATTTTATTTTTATAATCCCAAGTTTTGCTTACTTTGATTTTATTGTTTTCAAAATCAAAGTCGTTTGGCGTTAGCCCGAGGGCCTCGGAAAACCTCAAGCCTGTTTTTGCAATAAGCAAAATTAACCAGTCCCAGTTGGCGGCAGAATACGTTTTACCTATATGCTTTCCTAAATTAATAGTATGGGTTCTATACAGGTATGATAAATCTAACTGGTTCAGCAATTCTTTTAATTCAAGCTGGCTAATAAATTTCCGTTTTTTTTCAACAGGCTTTTTTCCTTTTATTACAATTTTCCTGGTAAAATCCGTATCTATCAGTTTTTCGTCAACCGCGTCTAAAATAGCGGCTTTAAGATGGCGGTGAAAGTCCGTTACAGTCTGCCTTTCATGGGTTTCCGCATAATTGTTAATGAGGTTTTGATATGCCCGTTTGTTTAATTCGTTTATTTTTAATTCAGGCGCAAGCTCTTTTAGCCTGGATAGAGCCATTTCGTATTTCTGGAATGTGATAGGGCGCACGGCTCCTCGTTTATATGTGTCCATCCAGTCTGAAAAATATTCATGGAATAATTGTTTTTTCATGATTCAATATACTTTGGCGGCAATAACCTTATACCGCAATTTCCGCAATACTTATGGTGCGCTACTATTGTGTAACCTCCACAATCAGGGCAAATATGGAATGTCCCTGCTATTCCTCTGTGTTCCAAAATCCAGTATTTGAATAAACCTTGTGTTTGTGCGGTTTCTTTCGGTGGGGATATCACGTTCAAATTGCCGCCTCCTTAAATCCTTACGGTGTATACAACGGTAAATATTTCCGATTGCGCTTGTGTTATTACTGCGCTTGCTTTATCATCAACTAACGCAATACCGAGCATAAAAAGTATTTTGTTCTTCCAAGCGTTGTAGTTCGCCTTTACATCTGCTTGACGCTGTTCCCACTGTTTATCTCCCTCTTCGCCGTCTACATAACACTCCCGGCAATTTGATGTAATGCAATCGCCAAGGTATTCATTAAGGGCTATATGGTTTAAGCGAATAGTTGTTGTTTCAATTTTGAAAAGAGATTTCGGATAACCTGGAGCCCTTAAATCATCAATAAGTGAGCCTCTTGCCAAAATATTAAAATCAAATCCGGGGTGGTTTCCCTTATTAACGTACTTTTTTATGGAATGTTGTTCTTTTAATATTTTTACCAATGCCCGTTTTAAGAAAACGCTGGGAATATCGGCATATTCTGTTGTTTCCATGACTATCTCCTTAATAATGTCATTTAATAAATTAATAAATGGTCATGATTTTGAATTCCTTTTGGAAATTATTTCATAATTAGGTATACTTGAGATGCCATCATAAAATATTTTTTCTACAGTTTTCCAATCTACAAATGCTCTTTCAGAGATACCGGGAGCAATTAAACAAGGGCATCCAAGAGCCAGATTATCAATATACATATTTGCATATACTTTTGGAGATTTAGTCCAATTTTCTTGCCCATGATTTTTGTTCACTGCGTAAAGAGAAATATCATTCTTTTTAAACCAATTTACCGCATCTTCAAGTTCAGGGCCGTCTCGTATGGTATTCAAAATTAGTAAATGCCCATCGGTCACAAATCTTTTAAGTGCCGGTACCGCTCCTATATCGTCACCAATTTCTGGGTATTTATGAGTTACGCATGTTCCGTCAAAATCAATCGCTATTATCATTCTCATTTTTCTCATGTGTCACTCCTCCATAAAAAATATAAAGATCCCTCGATGTGGTTTAATCGAAATCACCACTTTATCCATTTGCCGCTTCCTTTAATGCGTTTCTTTTCAACCTGCAGCCACAAAAACATAAAACTACAGAACCGTTGATTTTCTTTTGTTTGTATACCAACGTGGGGAATGTTTGTTTAATTTTACGTGTCAGCTTATGCCGGGTTAATTCATGTTTTCCCTGTATTTCATAACGGGCGAATATATCGGTTGCAAGTATGTAATCCGAAACGTTACCGGTTATGGTTACATTTTCGTTTATGAAGTTAATTACATCCGTGCACGGCTTGTATTTGCTAAAATCTCCGAGTACAACCCGCCGCCATTCGCTGACGGTAATTGCGCCCTTATTCATTGCCAGGCGCATTTCCCGCATTTTTATAGCGGCATCTTCCAATAGAAGGAACGGATAAGGAAAGTTCTTTTTCCATTCATCCTGTTCCTGCCTGCATATGCCAAACAAAGCCTTTTCCACGGCGATGTAGTATTTCCGCACTTCCTTCCCCCGCTCGGTTCCCGCCATCATGCAAAAGGACTTGAAACAGTCAACGGTGAGGAAATAACCTTGTGAAGGGCGGCCTCCGGTACTTTTTAACCTTAAGGTTAAAAAGTCTTGGCCTTCTTCAAAATTTGCCTGAAGCATCTCCAGGCCTTTTTGTTTTGTTGAATACCCTATCCACTGCCACGCATCGTCAAAATCAACCGGGTACTGGTCTGACGATTGGGCTATTGTCTCAAAACGCTCTTTTAATTGGCTTTCCATTTAACTAGCCTCTTGCATAATCGGACTAGACCCCCTGTTGGCATACATGGGGCCTAATTCAATACCTTCGTTTTTGAGCGCCTCCTCCACTAAAAACTCGATTTCACCGCTAAGCGACCGTTTGTGCTTTTCTGCCAATTCACGGACAGCCATATCCATCCAAACAGGAAAATTGATAGATGTTGGTATTCTTTGTTTCTTCATGTAATCCATTATGTACCCATTTTGGGTACATGTCAATAGATATCATGAAAAAAAATAAATTTATTGAAAAAAAGGTAAACTGGCGATAATTAAGCATATGGCAAAAAAAATACAACATTCTGTCAGGTGGGAGGCTTGGATAGCTAGTGCTATTGATGCATGGGCAGAAAAGAATGGAAAAAAAACATTCTCGGAATCGGTGAACTATCTCTTAGCGCTTGAACTAGAGCGATGGGGATATGAACGTGCTAACTATGAGCCGGGAATCACGGAAACCCCACCAAAGGGGTTTGAATATATCAGTAAGCTACCTTTGGATGTTAATTTAAGGGATGAATGCATAAAACTCATTAATAAATACACTATGACAAGAGAAGAAACGTATTATTTTCTTGAAAAAATAAATAATGGTGAAATCATAATATCCCTTGAGAAAACTGCTGAAATGGTAAAAACACACTTTTCTAACCAAAGAAACAGCATAACTAAAAAAGATGATGATAAAAAGAAGGCCAGCGGGACTTAATTTGGTATATTGACGACAATATTATCTACCCTTTTTCATGGGTGTGGAATTGCTTTATACCATAAAAGCGGTATTAACTGCCGTATCAGGGGTTTAATTGTGAAATATCAAGTACAGTTTTGCAATGCGTGGGTGGGAACATGGACTTATGATGCCAATAATGATGTAATTGCATGGGAAAAAGCATGGAAAAAGATAAAAGAGCAGACGCTTACAGTAAAGGTAGAAATAGACTATATAACAGAAGTTGACGATAACGGGATAATGCTGCGTAAATTGCCGGAATATGAAGATTGTAAAAAGGAAGGGGCGCGATCCGGAATATGCAATACCAAAAAAGAGAATGCAATGTATATCGCATTCTTTGACAATGGCCAATATTTCGGGCCATATCTGGCTAAATATTCACTAAATAAAAAATATGCAAAGGATATTGTCCTGGACTATTTAAGGTTAAAAGCTGATAGTATAAAAATAATACAACTGGCAGAATTGGAAAATAAAGCGGTATATAAAGCATATTTCAGCGATGGCAAATATTCGGTGCCTTATATTGCTAATATTACCGAAAAAGATGCCGAGGCGTTGGAAAAAGCAAGATATAAACTACAACAACATATTGAAAACAACGGTTTGCATGATAAAAAAATAAAATTAAAACAAGTGATAGAGCTTAATGAAGATATGAATTTTGAGGTAAATGTCGAAAGAGAAGAAAAAGAAAATAGCAGAAAAATACATAAACAAGGGGATATAAAAGACAGGGTTTTAACGTTGATGGGTTGATAAAAGGGTTTTTTTAACTATTAAGGGCGGTTTTTGGTATCTTTGCAGGGTTATTAGGCTCTTGCGGGGAATTATAATAGGGGATATCATTTTTTTATGAGTGAAATTACCTATAAAATCCAGGGATCGGCGCCTCATCCTTACCTAGTAAAAATAAACATGGAACCGCTTACAATAGCCTGCGACTGTTCCGCTGGCATGAATGGACTGCCATGTAGACACAGAAAAAGCATTTTATCCGGGGAAAATACCGGAATTATTGAGGGAGATATTTCGCATTTACCAAAAATTAAGAAAATAGCGGAATCAATAAACATTTTTGAAACGCTTAAAAAGTACGATGACTATGGTAAAAAAAAGAACCTTAAGAAACTTAATACGCCTTTTAAAAATTATTATGAAGCAAGAGTGGCTCTGGCTCTTAAAAAGGTTAAAACAGACAAGGCGGTAATAAAATACCGGATGGCATTAGAAGCAGCTATTGATGAAAATTTAGAAGCAGAAAAAGCCTTTTTAGAGATTGACAAGGCCGTGAAAGACGTTTTTATTCGGCCTTTATTTTAAACTATCAACTAATTATCCCAAGCTCTTTTCCCTGCTAAATTTGACATCTTGTAATTCCTTATCTGGTAAGGAATTAGCTCGAGTCTGGAATTTAGGGAAGCTGAAAATAAGGAAGGTTGCAACAGTTTTCCACTTAAATCTGACAGGCTCCAAGTTTTTCCGTTTTCTTGATTTTTTTTTAAGAAAGAATTATACTTAAAAAGCCGCCGAGTGTGGAGACTCGGCGGCTACATCGTTCAGCCTAATTGATATAGGCTGATCACAACTTCGGCGATACCAGCGATGGTTCCAAACACAACTAGTATTTGCCAGAAAGCCCTTGTGTTATACCACTGGGGCTTTTTTTTAGGAGCTTTCATTTGCTTGTCTCCTCTTCTTTGCAATTGCCACATGCTGGGGGTATACTGTTTTATATCCCAGCAGTTCATCCGGTATAAAGCGGGCCTCTCCTCCTCCCCCTCTTCAAATAGTATTATCGGCAAAATTCCCCATTAAAGTCGCGCGGCTTTATCGGTATTAAAAAAAAACCCTTTAGCTTTTTCTTTTAAAAAAAAGATTTATTGAATATTTAAATATTTTCTTGATTTTTTGCATATTATTGTTTATATCTAAATTAGGGGAAAAAATGCCTATATCTTACGAGCCTTTGTTTCATCTTTTAATCAAAAAGAAAGTAAAAAAGACAGACTTGTATTTAATGGCAGGGCTAAATTCTAATACCGTGGCAAAGTTTTCAAAAGGCGAAAAAGTAGGTCTTGATGTCATAGAAAAGCTCTGTAACGCCCTGGAATGTACGCCCGGTGACATTTTTGAGATAGTGCCGGGTGGTAAGAATGAAAATAGAAGTAATTTTATGAAGGGGAAAAAATGGGTGTAAAAGGATACGTTTATATTTGCAAAATGCGGTATGAAGGCATAACCTAATATAAAATTGGTCGGACGCTTAATCTTGGTAAAGTAGACGCAATGCCCCACGTTCAATTTAACGTGAGGCATTGCGCGGGGTTCCTAGGCCCGGCAGTTTTTGATGTTTTCCGTGGTCAACCGGAGAGGTCAACTCATTTTTAATTGCTTCAAAAATTCAACGAGTCAAACCAAAAAGCGTATCATAAAATATATTAATACTTGACAATATTTGACGTATTTCATATATTTTAAATGTTAATTGGCTATAATTGACTGTACGTGACATGGTTCCCTGTTTCGGGACCAAGAGGTCGCCGGTTCAAATCCGGCCTGCCCGATGTTAATTCCTTGCTGGGTATAGACTTAGTGGGAAAGCGGCTGTTGTATAAATTTTTATGTAGCCGCTTGACAAAAAATTGATTATTCGGTAACTTTTAAATCTGCTGCAAAAAACAGCGTTTGAATAGTGACTTACCGGGTAGATGTCTTTGCGGGTAACATCCGCAAAGGTAGTTGAACGCGGTTCTTGGGACGTTATACGAAAATCTCAAGTTTAATCTGTTCGTGCCGATATTTTTAAGATGAAATTTCGGCTACAGGTTTTTTTGCGTATAGCCGCTTGACAAAGCGCGCGAAAAAAGGATAGATTGGCAGGGCCGCC